>Ga0136846_1208247_pt1 | contig 239327 bp, 192 predicted proteins | sample HopSoiMetagenom2_FD_96841 | JGI IMG/M metagenome (GOLD analysis project Ga0136846, IMG submission 96841) | Grasslands soil microbial communities from Hopland, California, USA - 2 Assembly 2016 (version 4) | ecosystem: Environmental > Terrestrial > Soil > Grasslands | place: USA: Hopland... | reverse complement strand
TATAATTTCTTGGGGTTAAAGATTGCAGCAAACAACTTCTTTCGCATTAAGATACACAAATAATTCGCGAAACGGCAAAATTGCTTGAACTGATGATGCTCTGTCACCAATTATGAGTCTTTGGACTTCAACTACAACCGGGAAACTCAATGGAGTTTGATTTTCTTTCACAGGTTCGTCGTGCCTCTCTGAAAAAACCGACTTAAAATTATTCTTTGGTTCATGCAAGCAGATGTTTCACGCACTGTAAACGGTATTTCACGATCAAAATTTTTTCATGTTTGGATAATCTTGTCATTTGCAGCACTCTAAAAGCCAAATAATGACCTTAAAGAAAATAGCGCTCACATCGCTAAACTTAGCCCTCCTAAGTTACTCGTTCGGACAAACCACGCTTGCTGCTGGAGACATTGCCATTACGGGGCTAAACTCGACATTCAATACCACCAACGATTTTGTAAACACTCCGCAGACGGAAAGTAACAAGGAATTCAGTTTTGTCCTATTGAAAGATGTAACAGCTGGCACCACAATATATTTCACTGATTTCGGCTGGAGAAGCGACGCGCAGGCGTTCCAGTCAGCAAATCCTTGTGGAGCGAGCACCGGAGCACTTACTGACGGCGTAGTTAGGTGGCAGGCAACTACTAATTTGCCCTATGGTACTCAAGTAATGGTCAGGTGTGTAGCCAATCCAAAGGCGACTGTGGGAACGGCTTCGGGCTTCCAGGGAACCTATAATGTACCTAACGAGTATATGACACTTGCTTCCGGCGGCGAATCAATAATCGCCTTTACCGGTACACTAGCATCACCGACACTCATATCCGCAATCAATGCCAGAACCACGGGCTGGATCACTACTTTGAATAACTGCGACTTTACCCCCACTCCCTCAACGCTGCCTAATGTTCTAAACAATGCCATGAACGGTAACCAGAACTTCGCATTTGCGGTCTTACCTTCCGGGAGTACCGGATTCTGCATGAGGTTAAAACCAAACGTTAAAATAGGCACCGATCCAGCCGCTGCTCGTGCAACAATTTACAGCGGCACTAACTGGGAATCCAATGGTGGGGCTACTCCTTATTCGTTGCCTGGAACCTCAGGAAGCTTGGTGTTGCCAGTAACTTTTGGAACAATTGAGGCCGTAATAACAGGAAAAAATCTGTCCGTGATTTGGCAAACTACCTCCGAAACGAACTGCAAGCAATATAGGGTTGAAGCCTCCATTGATGGCGAAACCTGGAAAGAAATTGCTACTGTGAATTCCAAAGCGACAAACGGAAATTCATCACTCCCACTTAACTACAATATTACGTTGGATTTGTCCGGTCTATTATTTACCGTATCAGCTTTGCTGGTTCTCTCACTTGTGCGCATACGTAGAAAACTTTGCCGTTCCCTTCTTGTTGTCACTACAATCGCTTTTGCTATAGCCTGCAACAAAGGCAACTCAAACGCCTTCATGAATTCAGAGCAGAAAGTTTTTTTGCGAATCATACAAGAAGATGTGGACGGGACAATAAACTATTCAAAAGTTATTCAGGCCGTTAAGAAATAGTACGAAGCGAGTATCATCGAGAACGAAATCTCCAGTCGACTGCCGATGGATCATAGCCAACGAATTGGCTGCGATCGTTTGCGTTGGTAACATAACATATCCTCTTTATCCATGTCAAAGAATAAAGAGAGCTCATCTATGCATACATCGGGCAAGTAGACAATGTTTTCTTTCAACAGCATCACAATCTCTTCCCTGCCGTAGAAGCGGACTAGTTCTTCCCATTGCAATTCAAATCCGCGTTCCAGGACACGCTGAACCACAGTACTCGCATTTGCACGCCAGTCGATTTTATCATAATTAAACTCCCAGAAGAATCTGCGGGGTAAATCTGGCTTTGGCGCAGTCACAATCGCCTTTTTTTCTATGTAAACATCATCATCTTCGGTAATTGTGTTACCTAAAGCAAGGGCTTTTTCAAGTTCGAGCAAACTATACTTTGGGTAGCTGGCAGCAAATGTTTCCAATGTATCGAAGATTTCCACATGATTCTTTTGCTGCTTCCAGCGTACTAGATACACCTCTCCCTTATGTAGCTTGCCATTACTCATTTACCAAATTTAGCGAAAACACCACAGCTAAGATTCCCAGGCTTTAATGTTCAGGATCTGCCTTTCAAGCAAGAGAGGCATTCACCAAAGAAATGCCTCCCAATCGGGTGCCTCTATAAATAGTTACAGAAGATATTATTCATCTCTAGCTCCGTGGTTGTGCTTCCTCCCTTCCATTTTTTCCACGTTGCAAATACCGGAGTGCTGGTTTCTATCCTTTCTAAGTGCGAAAGTACTGTGGTCGGGCTTTCGCAGGACAAGGTCATGTAAATTTTGAAAAAAATCTCCACCCTGTGGGTAGTATTTTTTCCAAAAACCTTGTCCTGCGGCCCGTCCCCAGTCCCCTGCACTTGAAACGAAACCAGCATACTCCGGCTCTTTATACGGATAAAAAAAAATGTCAGGCATGAATCACATATCAACCACGGATCGAAAGATGGAAACAAAACAGCTCCTCCTCTCATTGCCGGATATGGGTTTCAAAAACATCACATCTAAAAATCTAAAATCAAAAGACATGAACATTATCGGACGATTAACAAAAGACGCGACGGTAAACACCCTCTCAGACAAAAGGCAGGTAGTAAATTTTTCTGTAGCTACCGACGAATCTTACCGGGATAAAAAGGGAGAGCGCGTACAAATGACCACCTATTTCGACTGCTCCTACTGGATCGGCCCCGCAGTAGCAAAGTATCTGACAAAAGGGACTTTGGTGGAGCTAGACGGTCGCGTAAATGCAAGAGCATGGATAAACCAAAGCGGTGAGGCAAAAGCGGCGTTGAATTTCCATACATCGCAAATTAAATTTCATAGCAGCAGCCGTGCTACAGATGTAGCGGCTATACCTGCGGCAATGCATCCCGTAGATGATCTTCCTTTTTAACCACTTTTTCCCAATCATTTTTTTACCCTCTTAATTATTTCAATCATGGGACACAACATCCATCGTGACGAGATCACAAACGAAATGGCTTTCTATTCAGTAAAAGAGCGCCCCTGGTGGGATGGCGGCCAAATCTCCGAAACTTATGAAGACAGCCGCAGCGTAATTCAGAAAGCGCACCTAGATTATAGCGTTGAAAAAGCACCGATCATTTACAACTTCCCCTCCGGTAAGACCGAAATTTCCGACAACGATTTTTACACCTTTCGCACAGATACAGAAGTAGTACTAGGTACCGGTATTGGCGCAGGCTATCAGGTTGTACAGAATGAACGGGCATTCGCCTTTTTCGATGCAATAGCAAAGGAGTACAATATCAAGTACGAAACCGCAGGCGCGCTGGGCAAAGGACAGCGCATCTTTATCACTGCCAAGCTACCCGACAATATAAAAGTCGGCAATAATGATTATATCGAAAAGTATATTTTCCTGACAATGTCTCACGATGGGAAGGAAAGTATTACCGCTGCCTTCACCCCTATCCGCATTGTCTGCAATAACACACTCAATGCAGCCCTCTCCAATTGCACCAATATGGTGAAAATTAAACACACTGCTGACATTGAAACACAGTTTAAGGAAGCGCAGCGGATCATGGCGATGGTAAATTCTATCACGCCGAAGCTGGAAGAAACATTTAACCGCTGGGCTAAAGTGCGCATCACCGATAAGGCACTGCAACGCCTTATACAGATTGCATTATCCCCCAGCAAAGAAACACTAGACTATATCCGCGATGGTCGTATCGAAGACCTTTCAGGCAATTATCGCAACCAGGTATTCGGTGCATACGGTTACGCGATGATGGCAGACAGCCAGCGGCTGGAAACCACTCAGGGTACACTGTTCGGAGCCTACAACGCTATAACTGGATATTTTCAGAACGTGCGCAACTACACGGATAATGAAGACAAGCTGAATGCCTTGCTCTATGGCGGTATCGCTCAGAAAAGAGCGCAGGCAACTTTACAGCTTTGTGAATCCTTTGCAGAGATGGGAGAAGATGCCCTGATCCTTAATTAAAAAGTGTTGCAGGGGCTCTGCACACCGCATCCCCTGTACATTTCGATCGTAGCGGTATCCGCAGATATGCACCAACCTGTTAACCCAAAATAAGATCAAGTTATGATAGTTGAGAAATTTAGAATCACTGTAAAGCACGACAACGGAAAGTGCAGCTTCATAGTAATGACCACCAGTGGCGAAACGGGTGCTAAAGAGCAAGTCATGAAAGCCGAAGTATGCCCCGAACGGGCAATCATCAAGGTAAAAAAGCTTTCATAACCTCTCTACAATTATTTAACTCAAAATTTATTAAAGATGAAAGCTCTAACCGAATTAGACAACATAGATAAGGCAGCACTCCTGCATGAACTGTTCCCGGAGGAAATTCCGGCCCTCCTTGAATTTGCTCTCAATCTTGCAATAACGATCCAGGAAGACGGCCCGATCAATATTTGGAATAAAGGCATGCTCCATGCCGACATATCTACCGATATACTGGCGACCATTATTCAATCCATACAGGTAGAACGTAAGGCGTTGGAGCGCCGAGCGAGAGTATTCGCTGACCATCTCTTCGACGGATTCAGGAGCCTGTTTACAATGTACTGTATCGAACAATATATAACAGTTCGCCAGCATGACAATAAAAAATTCTCTCAATGCTGCCACATCTTTTTTGAAATGTAATTAGTCAACTCTCATCTGAAAAATAGAAGGAGCAGCCGCCATTAGCTTGCCACTAAAACAAAACCAATGCAAGAAGAAGCTATCGTCGTACATTATGACAGGCCGGAAAGGCAAAGCTATTGGCGGGACATTTACGAAAAGCTAGTCCAATCAAGAAATGAAAACAAGCATGGGCATTAATCGATCCTTTGAAACACACTAATTATTTTATCCTTTAAAATAACAATAATACTATGGCTTACGAAACAATGCGCGACTTTACTGATTGGTGTTATAACGGGTATGTAGATGCAAACAAAGCCAACCGGTTTCAAGCTGCGGACACATTACGCGATGTCCTAAAACAACATCTTACCTACAATTTGAAAGCAGGCAAATTTGTCGACCAACGCAGGCATGCAAGAAACCTGCTTGAAAAGATCGATAAGGCTGCAAAAACCGGCAACACATCACGCCTCCCCTACACAGGAGAGAGGTACAAAATCCAAAAGGAAGCCGACCTCAAGCAAAGCGAGCGGATACTTCGAGAATGCGGACTTCCTGAAGAGCATATTAGTTACAGCATGAATCTTAAACGACAACATTATGGAGACCAATTTTTTTAAAGCTATCGCTGCGCTGCAATTAGGCGGTGATCTGCAAATTACCATCCGGCAGGAGGCTGATAAAATGATCGTAGCTACCCGGCTCAACAATAAAAGCTGCGATGACAAAGCCAAAAATCTTATCCCCCCACTTATCCTAAATGGTACACCCGAGGAATTGGACGAAGGATATTTTGCCAACACTACAGCACCGTTACAAACCACCTCTCAACTATTTGTCAATATGGATGCGTACATGAAGGCACAGCAAGCCGCCCAGCAGCAATCCAAAATGGCACAGCTCAAATCAGTAAAGCCGAACAAAGAAATTGATGAAAAGACCCGCAAATATCAGGCGGCAATTAAGAAGGCTGAAGAGTTGGCCGGGGAAGGCAGGTTTCGCGAAGCATGGGCTAAGTATCCCGAACCGCTGGATCACCCGGACTTCGCCGACCAGATTCGCAGCCGTAAGGCGGAATTATCCCAAAAGTTTGTCCCCGATCTATTTGCAAGTGCAGCAGCCGAAAACAAAGAACCTGTTTCCTTAGAGCCTGACGCGAGTGCCACGAACGAGGAGGAACGAGACGAGGAACAGCAGTTGAAGCAATCCATGCAGGTGGAAGAGGGCGAGGAATTCACAGAAAACGGATTGTAAAACACTATTTTAAAATATCAAGATTATGTTATTAGCAAAGCAATTACAGCGCGTATTTATTTTCAACGACAACGGACAGGAGATTAAGCTTGCAGACCCCGAACCCGCATGGTCGGAGCAAGCAGTACTGCAATTCTATTCAAACACTTATCCAATACTTACGACCGCCAAAATATCCGGCCCGGATATCCAGGACGCAACAATTGAATATCATTTTGACAGCGTCATCGGAACCAAAGGATAAAATTAAACTTTTAAACTATGAGACATGAAAGAGCAACTCCAACCCGGGACGATTCCCGTGGTATCCGACGCAAAGCAAATAGCACTTCACCGGCAACTGGCAAATTTCGCGGACTGGATGGAAAGGACCCGCGACCACGACGAAATAAGAAAGGACAAACCGCAGCCCGTACCGTTGGCCATGCTGCCAATCGTTTTCTAAACTGCGTGTTTCTGCCTCGTTTGATAGAGAGTGATATAGTCACAAATGCAACAAGAAACAAGTGCCTGGAAAGGGATTTTTTTCAATCCCTTTCCCAGGTGGCAACAAAATACGGTATCACACCGGATGTGTTTTCATACTGCGGAAATTTAATGAACAGGATTGCCCTGGTGCTGCATGAATTTAGAAATCAGTTGCAGGCTAAAACCGAGGATTGGCGAGACGTTCGGTTTCTTTACGATAACGATACTGTTTTTTTTGCCAAAGAGACGAGGATGGATTTAGGTTTTATGCTTTATTACATTCCTGTTGATGCGTTGTACAACATGCTACAGCAGCACCCGCAACAACCAGCTACGCAGCTTCTGCTTTCTGTCGCCTCATACCTGTACATCGTAGCTGACATTCCGTATTATCGACAGGAAGGCTGCTATATTAATCACATGTACACGATGGTCAGGGAATGGGAAAAGAACAACGAAGACAACGACGGCGGCGATCCCGAATTCTTAGGGGAACTTGATTTAGAAGAATATATAGGCGACAAAGTGGAAACAGAGATTAAACAAACCTGTCACCTGTTTGATTTTAGGACACGAGTGGAGGAGTTCAAACCACAGTCCGAGTTTGAAACGCAGTGCCTTAAAATCGCGGCAAACGCATTGGCTATTTACGAAGCTTACCCTAAAAGCACCATTTATCAAAAACTACTATCACGCCGCCGCAGCGCCGACGACGACCAGGACGAGCCTTTTATAGAATTCGACCAGTACGTCTCTTTCTACGGCAGTGCCAACGGCGCAGTGACGGGTAGCGTTATGGAAGTCATCAACGGCGACCTACAGGAATGCTGCTTTGCCGATGAACCGGTAATTTATGAAACCTTTGATGGAGCAGTCCTCGAGGACAATGACTTTGAATTTGAAAAGGAACTTTTTTCATTGATTGAGGACTTCGCGTCATTGTTATATAACCACAAAACACGATAGGATGCAAGACATAACACAAGATTTCTGCAATATCTATTACCCTAAATCAGCGTTGGTCTTTTATGAGACTAACGGCAGGCGCAGCAGTGGATACGTTGAATACTTCGAAATAGACCGGAACGGCAGTCCAATAAATGCCCACCCGCTGACAACCGGCGAAGGCATCCGCCTTGCCAAAGCGTTGAAAGTTAATAAAAAGGAACAGGAAATATCGCTAAAGCCGAAAGGCGTTTTAGGTAGCAACATTCTTACCTATGACAGCATGAAGGGCACTGCTATATGGTTTACCAAAGCCCAGCAACGGCATCTGTATTTTACAAAAACGCTGGACATACCGGATGGCCCGGCAAGTATACCGGCAATGGTTTGGATGGCAAGCCGAAGCGAACTTTCTGTCTTTGCATTGCCAAGCGACCGGAAGCCAACGGAAAAGACCGTTCTTTATAACGCCCCGTTTTTCAATATTGGCTCCAGCGGACAGGTATGCATGGGCAGCGTTGATATTGATGTGAAGAAAGCCGCCACTTTGGAGGCATTTATTCAGACATGGGAATACTACTTCTTTCATTCAAGATTCAGTCACTTAATGGAGCAACATAACCCTGTAATCTGCAATTGTGTGCTGCTTTGGCAGGAGCTTATCGGTAGTCCGAAGCCGTTCCCAAATAACGTTCTGCAAAAAACAACCCTAACTCTAAAAGACCTGCTATGAAAACGTCACAAAAACAGACTGTCCATTTTTTCGACCGCGATATGATTACCGCCAGCAACCCCATCCCAGTGAATGTTATCGGCGCAGGCGGCACCGGATCACAGGTACTCACGGCGCTCGGCCGTATTAATTTTGCCCTCGTAGCATTCAATCATCCAGGCCTGCAAATTCGTCTTTGGGATGATGATATAGTTACCCCTGCCAATCAAGGACGCCAGCTGTTCGCTGATTGTGAAGTAGGCCTTCATAAATCAGTGGTGCTGATCAACAAATGGAACAGGGTATTCGGCACGAACTGGAAAGCCGAAACCATTAAATTTGCATGTGATCCATCCGGCCACTCCCCTGAGAACGGGCAAGCAAATATTTATGTTTCCTGTGTGGACAACGTTAGCTCACGTTTCGAAATCGCTGGGATCATTCAAAGCTATACGAGCCGCCATTTAAATCGTAGTTCTCCCCGTTACTGGCTTGATTTTCGGCAACGGCAAACAAACCGGACAAGTTATATTATCCACAGCCGGAAATATAAAACAACCCAAATCAGAAACTTTCAATACTGTTGGTTCTCTACGATCGGTTACCGATGAATACGGCGAACTGCTCCGCCAGTCCGAACAAAAAGACGATACCCCTAGCTGTAGTTTGGCCGAAGCTTTGGAACACCAGGACTTGTTTATTAATTCATCACTTGCGCAGGTTGGCTGCTCTCTATTATGGCGCCTATTTCGCAATGGGTTGACACCTTACCGAGGATTCTTCTTCAATCTCGAAAATTTCCATTCCCAGCCGATCCCGGTAGCGTGACCCCGCCGCCCCGCCTTACGCGGGGCGGCGCCGGGGAGCGGAGCCACTGCGCAACGCCAGGGCCGTTGCCGGCTCATCCTCACCGTAGCTGCAGTTGCGCGTTTTCGCGGGTCCCCGTGCGCGGGGACCGGGTTAATATATAATATTTTATTCTTTATTTTTAGTTTAGTACATTACATACCAATTTTCAACGTAACCCTAAAAGTTGCGATGCGCTAAATCGTAAAAAAGAATACTAAAAACCAAAACTTCTAAATATGGATAACCGTGTATACTACGGCCAATACTCCCTAAAACATTGGATTGAATTAATCTTGAATAGAAATATCGTGCTACCAGACTATCAGCGCCTTTTTGTATGGGATGAAAAAAAGGTTACTGAACTCATTAACACCTTCGATAAGAAACAGTTTGTCCCTCCTATTACGATCGGTGCTTACAAAATTGATCCAACAACAAACATCAATATTATATTGGATGGCCAGCAGAGATTAACAAGTATCTTCCTAGCATATCTTGGTTTATATCCAGACAAAGAACTGTTCCGGAGTACTCAAGAGATACTCGCAGGCGAAAGAGACGAAACCGAGGAGTTAGACGAGGAGGAGGGCGAAATTTTGTTAGATAACATCTTAGAATGGAATTTTACCAAATTAACCGAAAGGGGAAAATCTAAAGAAGAAATACTTGCCGGAATTCCAGATGATAATTATAAGAGGGTTAATTTCGATATAACGGACACCTTTCTAAAAACGACTTTTCTCGGCTTTTCATTTTTAGTACCAGATAGCCTTAACGCTAGAGATCAACAGAATTATTATTCATCAGTTTTCAGAAGTATCAATATTCAAGGCCAGAAATTAACAGCTCAAGAAAGTAGAGCGCCCCTGTATTTTCTCAACAAGGATTTAAAACCATTCTTCGCTCCTGATTTCGCCAAAGATTACAAACTTCGGGGCCCAAATCTGGAAACTAACTTGGACTTTGTAAGATACCTTGCATTTCTATCACAATATGCCATCGAAGGCGCGACCACTGGAATCGCAAAGGGATACAAGAGCATAATAGAAGAATACTATGAGCGGTACATACGAAGTGTTGTGGGAGAAGATGATCCAGATTGGTTCAAAAGCTTTGATGACATCTTCACTGGCGGCGACTATGCACCAAGACTCGAGAACCTGGTTTCGACGCTTCAGCATCTACAATTACCAAATGAATTCACTTCGATTATTGAAATGGACACTTACATGTTCGGCCTTATCCATTCGATTGTTTTTGAAGATAAAACAATCAATCTCGATAAGAAGGATGAACTCATCGCTGCGGTGGAAGAAAAGATCAATTCTTTTAAAGACGATGAGAAGCACAAAAGGTCTCCCAACGCGTTGAAATACCTCCACATAAGGATCGGCGATTCTATCCAAGTTTACAAAGCATTTATCAATGAATAAGCACACAAATTTTATACTAAAACCAATTTCTACCATTATTGCCGATGTGGTCTCCGCCAGTAGATCAATCGGCAATGGAATAGAAGGCTATCCATTGAGCGAGTATATTATGCAATCTGTATTTCTTAAAATGACTGGATTCCAGGAACAAAAAATGAAATGCATATGCTGGGATTTGGCTACAGATGATTATGAATATCGATACAGACGATATAGTCAAAAACCTCTCGGCGAATGTTCATCTTATGATGAAAAAAAGATCATCTATAAAGATTTAATTGAACTTATCACAAAACGTAACCCAGCATTTCAGGTTCACAATGACATTAATAAAGTCACTTTGAAGAACAGAACTGTTTCTGAGCTTATCACGGCATTTTCGAACTCTAACATTTTATCGTGGGCAGAGCGTAACTATATGGACTTTAGTACCGATGCTGGCCTTCTTCCAGAGAACCAATTTGCCACTTCTGCAAACCTACTAGAGAACGTCTTACAACAGAGATATGCATTGCTATACAAGCACCGAAACAGATGCGCTCACAATACACTCTCGTATCAGGAAAACCTGCCGACTCTTGAGTCGCTGCGAGATCCAAACTATATTTACGACAACTACTTCGTCAGATTTGCGCTATTAACTCTTATTGACAAAATATTTGTAGAGTTGTACCAAATTTATCATTCGTTAAGTCTAGATTATAACAACTGACGATTTTCGACAAACACAGCTTAAATTATCGAGTCCTCGATATCTTGCACTAATGAGACGAATAATATGACATTAAAAATAGCGCCCCCAGTAAAACGAGGGCGTATGATATCCATTTGGCAATGCGCTCAAAAAACCTTGTTGCAACTTTGGTTTCGTAATTCCTGAAACCTTCAGTTCCACATTTCGTAGTTCGATTGAACTGTCTTCTTTTTGTCCAATAAATTAGGGCTACGCCGGTTGATAAAGCGACAATGCCCAAGACTAAAGTCGGTGGTAACATAACAACTGGATTTAGAAGTCGAAAATGGTAGCTAAAATGACCATAAAAATGCAGGGTATGCATGACGAGCCGATGTTATAATATTTAAAAAGCCTGGTCCGCAGACCAGGCGTTGTTTTAATCCACTTGCGGGGCAAAGCCCTTAGTTCCCGTGAACCCGGATACTCCTGTTACCCCGCCCGGTCCCTGGATAGGATCAAACTGAAAACTGAAATGCTGTTCGTTATCAAATTGGTCGCCAATCCACAATTCGAACTTTTGCGCTGCGTCCGACCTTGAAGTGTAGTACAACCGAAACTCCCTACCAGGAAGTGGGTAGATGTCGTTAGGCCTAAATGGAGCCTCGTTGTAGAGCTGAAGCGCACCCGAACCCTCAAATTGAAAGTATCTTATTGAATACTGCGCACCGTCGAAGTCCCCTTTTGCCTTTATTGTAAATCTCATCTCTACCCGCTGACCTCGGGCAATGCCACTCGGAACAGGTAGGACGGTCACCTCGAACGGGTAATCCTGCTGTATGCTCAACTTCTTTTTATCGCAGGAACCAAGTGATAGTAACAGCACTATTACCATCGCATAAACTGCATTTTTTGTGTACTTCATATTAAAATGGATTGTTTTATTTGTTACAAACTGATTCTTACACCAACACCTATGGAAGACCTTAATTGGCTACGGGTGGTTCCCCACAATACTTTTGTATTTCCATATAAGAACAGCACTAATGGATCGGCAATATATATTTCCGTTGAAATCCGCCCTCCAAGGCCATAGACCAGGTGGCTTTTGTTGAGGATAACGGCCCCATCGAAAAGAAGGCTGTCGCCTTTATTAATTCGCTCGTAACCGGCAACGGCTACTACGCTTGCATTTACGTTGACACTTCTACGAAAATTCCCTAACAGCCGCAGGCTGTATCCCCCTTCTGCCAGATAGGTTTCCAGTGGAATAGATGCTTTTCCGTATTTTGCGCTCTGCCGCAGGTAGCCAACGCTGCCAAGGAAATAATTTCCCAGACCGGTTTGCATGGTAAGCCCCACTTGCAACGTATAATCATTTATGCCATCCTGCGCGGACATTAGGCCAAAGCCCATTTCTATCGCTTTTTGACCTGGTAACATTCTTTGCCCATTAGCAGTGCCACACAGTAGAAAGCAAAGCGTCGACAAATACATGAATTTTATCATTTTCATTTGCTACTTGATTTAGTGGTAATATCATCGAAGAGTTTGGCATGCACCAGATCGCTATTTGTCACCTGAAGTATCTGGTGGCGGCTTCCGCCTTTTTCAAAAACCTCTATCTGTAGTAGTTTGTCATCTGCAATGGTCATCTGATCAAGCAGAAAGACGCTATGAAATGTTGCATTTCCTTCTACGGTTTCCAACGGCTTGTAAATACGCAGCGGCGAAACCTGACGTTCCTGAACCACCGTGCGCTTTCCCTGTTTCCGAGCCACAACTTTAAAGATGACATAGTCAATCTTAAATGGAACATGGCTTTTATTTTTAACCTCCAGGTTAAAAAACAGCTTATCATTATGCGTATATATACTTCTGAGCAAAGTGCGGATACCGAAGCTTTTAGCACCTATATAGCTGATAAGCCTTTTGTTCTCTTCATGAATGGATTTCGAGATCAATCCAGATATTGCCGGTGAATTTCGCCCCATTTCTTCCAGCATCACCTCATTGGCATTACTAGAACCAGCGGCCTTCGATATCTTCAACAAGTCATAGGTGAGCGTGTCCGGATGGGGGTTATAGCGCACATTGAAGCCGTAGTATCTCCCGTCCTCGGTAACTACTGAAAAGTTCGTCTCCTCCTCAAAATTCTTTACAGCGGCCTTTATGCGAAGCACATTGGTAAGGTCCTCCGCCTTACCGGCAATTAGGTATTCGCTGCCCAGGTCTGCATATCGTATCGGTGCGGGAAATATCAAATGACTGGTCTTATTGTAAGTTATCTCCAGACAATATGATTCAACTGCCGCCATTTGCAACAAATCCGTATGGGCGGCTTTCATTTGGCCGAAAGATGCCCCGGCAAGACTTACACACATAGACAGTGTAAAAGCGGCCTTATATATAATGTTCATAGTTCTGTATATTTTATTGCGACTTTTTTTTGGAAACCAATAGTACCTGAACCCCGGATTTCAATGTGATCTTGGGTGACTTGATTTTTTTGGCGACATACCCCGAAACGCCCTGAACGACGCCGCGTGTGAGGTCACCTGCGAGCTGTTGGCCTGCGGATCTGGGCATCATGATAGAGGTACCTGAATTCTGACTCATATTTCCCGCGATTTCGGTTACTGCATTCATTTCCGCAGAGAACGGAACAAACAATCCTTGTTGCCCATCCAGATCGTAAGCTATAAGCTCTACCGGGACAATACTTCCACATAATTCCAGTGAAGTAACCTTCAAATGAAGGCGGCCGTTCTGGAATTTACTTTGGGCTGATATAGTTGCGCCAGAAGGCAAGGTACCCATCGGTGTCTTTACCGCCTCAGCTAGGCATAAATAAACCGTCCCTTCTCCAGTTAATATCTGGGTACGCTGAATGGTCGCACGAACAGTATTCCTTGATTCGAAGGATTCCTGAGTTTTATCTACCGTGAAAAACCCAAGATTGGCGTTTTGGTTGAACCTGGCCACGAAGTCGCTATCCAGCAATTCTCGTCGTAGAGAAGTGGCAGAAGTCTTTCGACCAGCAAGAATCGGAACAACACGTGACTCCTGCTGTCCTACACCTCGATGCTGTTTGTGCTGGTCCTCCTGTGTATTCACAGAATCGCCTTCACCAGGCTTTGAATAACCGGCGGGCATAAACCGGGCGGCCATCTCATATGATTTCTCCATTAGTGCCAACTGGTCTTGAACAGTCATTCCTGCCGGAGCGTGCTGCTCTTCGAGTTTCTTATTTGCCTCATCCAATTGACGGCGCAGTTCCTTTGCCTCATAATTGGTATTATCCTCATAAAAGGAGCCTAAAGCCTGCTGTGCATTACGATAGCTGCTGATTGAGGCGTTCTCTTTCTTTCCCGGATTTGTCGCAATGACAGAATCCTGAGGAATGTTAGCTAGTGCAGCAGCACTATCTGAGTTCCAATATTCGGATAACGAAAGCAACGCACTCCTTTGTTCCGCTTGCTTTTGCTCCAACAGTTCCTCTTCATAAGCCTTCTGCTTGTCAGGAAAGATGGAGTTCGCTGCCTGCGGAACTGCCTTGTTCAGGCCGGTCTGATTTGCATTCTTCTTATCTTTCGCTGGACTAAAGATGAGGTAAAAACACCCAAGGCAGGCAACCGCCATCAAGGTGTAGATAGCGGGCTTCTTGATCTTCTCGAGCCAGGTACATTTTCCGCCGTGATTATTGTCGGCGTCGCCCGTAGCCTCTTCATTGTCCACCAGGAAGCTGAACTTCTTTTTATCTTCGTTGGTCATAATCGTTGTTTTTTTAAGAGTAAGGAAATGGTATCGATCGATAGCTTTCTTGGTTCAGATTTTCGTATTGTAGGATTTTCGATACGGTCGATCTTTATCACATCCCTGTCACCGTCGGTACTCAGAGAGATGTCCATCAATACGCCGACAGTAGTTACCACATAAAAGACAAATACCGCCCGGATATACTTGTGTTGCTTTTGTATGGGAAGCCTCCCCCAGCGAGCCTCGACCTTTTTTCTGTACAGGCGCAGCTGGTATCTTAATTGTTTCATATCATTGATGTTTATCGCCCCACTACCTCCTGGTCCTTGTTTTCAAGAACAGTAAATCTTTCTATGGTAAATCCCTGGGGATTGCTGTCCGACCTTACGGAGTTTACAAGATCACAACTGGTTACGAGGCTTCGCCGGGTCACATTGCTGGACCGGATGATATACTGCCTGGCAAAGGTTTTGACCCGGTAGGGATAGCTTTCAAAATCGCAGAGCAGGCTATCCACTTCTGTTCGTTGCTGCACATTCCCCGAGATAATACGATTGAAGTAACCTTTCTCGGTCAGATCTTTATAATACTCGAAGGCAGATTTGTCGGCGAGGTCGAAAGCGCGCTTCATATTACCCTCGATCGCACTCTTGTCGGGTGCCAGCGTGAAAAACAGTTCGTGAAAGCGCCGCACATGTTCTCGGGCCTCCACCGGTCTGTTAAGAGCCGCGTCTTGTGAAAGTGCGAGCATCAGCGATTTTCCGCTGTCAAGCACATAAATCTTTTGCCGTTGCTGCTCTGCAAATTGGTAGGATCGCCAGATAGCGAATCCTACGACCGTGATACAGAGTACTGCAAAAACAATGGCGTATAGGCGCATCTGCCTAAAACTGTTTTCGATGTTTCTGAGTGTTTTAAATTCCATTATTAGATTCGTTTTTAATTTTCTAGCGATTCAGCAACCGCCCGCCAATGTTTCCTGCAACCGCACCGCTACCAGCTCCCACTACTCCTCCAGCCTTTTGTCCGGTTTGACTTACATTGCGAAGGAAGTTTCCTGCACCGCCTGCCTGGATAATCCAGCCGGCTACCGTAGGAACAGTGAAATAACCAATGATGCCAATGATCATAAAAACTATATACACACCACTGGAACCGTCCGGGATATAATTAGGATCTGAAAGATTCTTAATATCCTGCTCCAAGATCAAGGATTGAATTTTGGCAAGCATGGAGCTGAACATATCAGCCACCGGCAGCCAGAGGTACACGCTTATGTACCGGGTGATCCATTGGGTAAGCGTAGACTGAAAACCGTCCCAAACGGAAATCGCAAAGGAAATCGGGCCCATAATCGACAGGACAATGAGAAAGAATGTCCGGACAGTGTCAATGACCAGCGCCGCAGCCTTGAACAATAGCTCAAGCAGCTCGCGGAACATATCGCGAATGGTTTTCTTTAGATCATACATACCCCGTTCCAGGTACATGCCTGTCATTGTTGCAAGATCAGAAGGCGACCAGCCAAGTTCTTCCAGTTTTCTGTCGAACTCTTCATCAGAAACCAAGTAGGCTGTTTCAGGGTTACGTAGCATTGCCTCGTGCTCCAATCGATCTTTTTGCTCCTGCAGTTGGTTTAAGTCCAATACCTGGCTTTCAAGCATTGCATGCGTTCCCTTAACTACCGGACTCATCACTGTATTGATTGTACCTAACACCATCGTAGGAAAAAACATGATACATATACCCAGGACAAATGGGCGCAGCATCGGAAATACATCAATAGGCTCCGCCCTGCTTAAAGCCTGCCATACCCTTAGCGCCACATAAAACAGTGCGCCAAGGCCAGCTATTCCTTTTGCTATTGACGCGATGGTTGATGACATCGGGAGCATCTCGTCGTAAAGCGACCGAAGTATCTCGTGCAAATTTTCAAATTCCATATTGTAGGGGTTTTACCAGTATTTTTGATCCGCTGTTCCATATAACTTCAATACCCGATCAGTATCATTCTTCTTCTTTGCCCTTACTATGCTGACTGAAATATTCTTGTTGGTGTAGTATCTAACCAGGTTGTGATAGTCCTTTACTTCCTTGTACACCTTGTCGATAACATCCATCCGCTCTTTGTCATTCATAGATATGTCTGTTGAAGAAACGATTGTCTTTAGCTCTTTTAGTAATTCCGTGCTTTCGTTGAGCAGCTTTGAATAACCATTTCCAATAGCGGTTAATTCCTGTGGTGAGAAATTCGGGTCGCTCAACATCTTGCCGAAGTTTTTTACGTAGAGCTCCGAAACCTCTCCTACCATTAACACGGTCTGTTGCACACGTCGCGCATCCTTAACCAAATTGGTTACCGATTTGAGCTTGTCATAGTACTCCTTTCCCTGGTTGTAGAGTTTCTCAACCTCCTTAAAATTCTTTACCACGTTGGAAACCGTATTGGAGGTTTGGACGATTTCATTGGCACTGTTAAGGATACCGGATATCAGGTTGCCAGGATCGGTCACAATCCATTGGGCTTTGGCCGCAGGGGCTACAGCGATCATACAGGCAGTTACTGCCATCAAGATTAGTCTTCTCATTTGTTGGGATATTTAAAGTGAATAATAATAGTTGTCCTGTTTTTCCTACCGGCAAGCAGCGTTGCTCTTACATTTTCTTGCCTCTCTTTTTTTCTGACTCCAGGGCGGGCTTCTGCTGTAGATCATTGAGTTTGGTAAAAAACTCCTGAATGCTTTGTGGCTGGCTCAACGCAACCTCCTGACATAATTTGGCAAAAAGCTGATCATCCTTATTTTGCGGATCGGCTTCATAGATCAAGGCCTTGCTACTGCCTATTAGCACAGTGATTTTTTCTTTTTCCATCTTTCCGAATTTTCGTGAGTGACAACTAATTATTGGAATTCTCTCGCCTTTGGAGTGCAATACGTTTTATGGCATTCTCCACATCACCGCCCAAGCCTAGCGCTAGTTGCATCACCTCATGCTTTTCCGTTTCCTCCGTGGTATAAGCAAGGTATTCCTGGGTACTCACTTCGGTAGCGTACACCGCTGAGTGCGTTCCTCCCAGGCCAATCCAAACTTCTTTGTAAAGGCGCCTGGGATCGTTGTTCATATTAATGGAAAGTATTTGCGCTTTTTCCTTGTCTGTCAGCCCAAGCAATGCCTGTATCTCATCAAACTTGTTCATGTACTTACGCTGATCGAGCAGGATTTTACAATCAGAGTTGTTGATGATGCTTTCCTTTACAATAGGCGACTGAATAATGTCATCTACCTCCTGCGTTACCACGATCGCTTCTCCAAAAAATTTGCGGACCGTTTTAAAAAGATACTTGATGTATTCGGCCATCCCCTCCTTTGCAATTGCTTTCCATGCTTCCTCTATGAGTATCATTTTGCGGATACCCTTAAGCCGTCGCATCTTATTAATGAACGACTCCATTATGATGATGGTCACAATTGGGAACAAAATTTTATTGTCCTTTATCGCGTCAATTTCAAATACCACGAATCGCTTGGTGAGCAGGTCTAATTGCTTGCTGGAGTTAAGAAGGTAGTCGTATTCTCCACCCTTATAATACGGCTCCAGTACATTGAGAAAGTTGGCAAGATCAAAGTCCTTTTCTCTAACTTTTTTCTCCTCCAGCACTCGTTGGTAATCGGTTTGCACGTAATCATAAAAACCGTTGAAGGACGGCCATGCGTCTGCACTTTTAATACGTTCGATGTAACCGCTAACCGCATTGGAGAGCGCAACCTCCTCGGAGCGCCTCGGAGGTTCGTCGTCCCGCTTCCAAAGCGTAAGAATCAAAGTTTTGATACTCTCCCTTTTTTCTATGTCGAAAACACCATCGTCCGTGTAGAAGGGATTAAACGCAATCGGATTATCCTCGGTGTAGGTAAAATAAACACCATCTTTGCCCCTGGTCTTACCTTTGATTAGCTCGCAAAGCCCCTGATAGCTATTACCTGTGTCCACGAGCAAAACATGTGCGCCTTGTTCATAGTACTGCCTTACCATATGGTTAGTGAAGAAACTCTTACCAGAACCCGAAGGGCCCAATACGAACTTGTTGCGATTGGTGATGATCCCGCGCTTCATCGGAAGATCGGAAATATCCAGGTGGATGGGCTTGCCGGTAAGACGGTCCGCCATTTTAATACCGAAGGGGGACGGCGAACTTTGATAGTTCGTTTCCTCGGTAAAAAAGCAAAGAGCCGGTTCAATGAACGTATAAAAGCTTTCTTCGCTGGGAAAGTCTCCGGCGTTGCCCGGCATTGCCGCCCAATACAATGTAGCCGCATCGATCGTATTGTGCCTGGGCTTACATTCCATTAACGCCAGCGCACTGCCCGTATCATTTTTAAGTTGCTTCAGTTCCGACGCATTCTCAGACCAGGTAAATACATTGAAGTGGGCCCTAATGGAAGCCTGACCGTAACTGTGGGCCTCGTTGAGATACCTTTCTATCCATTCCTTGTTGATCTGGTTGGCGCGGCTGTACCTGGCTAGCGAATGCATGTTCCTTGCAGACTTTTCAAACCTGCGCAGGTTTTCATCACTGTTGTCCAGGAATAAGTACTGGTTGTAGATATGATTGCAGCTTAACAACAATCCGACCGGTGCGGCAAAAGAAAGCAGGCAGTCACTACGGTCTGTCGAAAGCTTCTCGTACCTCGTATCCGCTCCTACAGAGGCTGGCAAATCGTCGGTATCAGATAAGGTATGTAAGCAAAGACGCTTGTTTCCGATTCTGACTTCCTCGGCGCCGAGTGCAATGTCCTGCATCGAAGCGCCGCTTTCCTTTGATAGTGTCAGGTATTGTTCCAGAATACCGGTAGTTTCAGCGGAACCGACGATCTCCTCTTCCGATAGGCGGCTGAGACTGATCAAGCCCGAATCGTTCAAAATTCTTTCAAACTGCGCAACTGCCTCCATAAAGCGCCGGTTGCTTTCCTTATTCCTGGCTTCCTTGGGGATTAATACACCTCTGCACAGCGATGAGAAGTTGCTTTGACTACGCATCCGCTCCTTTGTCGTCCGGGTCAGGAACAAATAGCAATAATGATTCAAGAATGGGCGCTCATTGAAATGTTGCTGGTAAGACCTTGCCAGGAAACTAAGGCCGTCCTGTTCCAGGTCAGGCGTATAGGTTTCTTTAATAAACCAATCCTGCTTATGAACAATAGAATAATCCGGAAGCGTCTTTATTGCTTTCTGCCAGGCGGAATGAATTGCCTGATACTCTGCTGAAGCAACCGTAAATAGCTCCGGAAGCTGAACCCGAAAGCAGACGGTAATATCTGCATCCTTAGAAACAATACAGGCATTTTCTACAGCCAGCAAAGGGAGCCGATTTTCAAGTGTTGCAACCTTCGACGAATTTCTCATATGCTCGCCGGTTTAGTGTTAACACTGAGGTGTCGACGAACAGGCTTCTTGCAGGCGATATAGCGTGGATGTCTTTTTTTTGCCCCGACTTTCATGAGCCCATGCTCACCGTATTTTCTGTTGAGACGGAATGTCTGCAGGGTTATCAAAGTGCCGCCGCCCGCACCGATGAACAGACAGAAGTAGGAGTTTACACCCGCCATGTACAAGACCATCACCAGTATTAGCACCCCTAGCAAACCACCGGCAAAAATGAAAAGGTATTGCGCCTTCAGACCCTTGAACTCAACAGTTCTCCCGATACCCTTATTGATATTATATTTCATAAAGGATCGGTTTAAAGGAAAAATGAGCGGAGAATGGTTGCGGCAACAATCAGGAAAATACAAGCGCCGAACCAGCTGGCCGCCGTTTTGCTGGTATCAGGGTCGCCAGAGCTGAATTTGTTGTAAACTTTTACGCCGCCGATTAGCCCGACAACCGCGCCGATTGCATAGATCAGTTTGGTTGCCGGGTCGAAATACGAGGTAACCATTTGAGTTGCCTCCGTGATGCCTGCAGACCCGTTCCCTTGTGCATTCACACTTGCGCTAACAAGGATAGACGCCGCGATCAGTAGCCCATTTCTTTTTTTCCTTTCCATTACTTGAAACATTTGTTTTGTTACGAAATCCCGCGTCTGGCGCGGCTTCTGGACAAATGTGGGACAGGAAAGGAGCGGTATTAATCAGCTGTCATATAGCGGTTATACTTGGTAGGTTATGGCATCCAGGGCTAAGAAAAAGCGTTAGATCGAATCGATCTGACGCCTCTAAAAAGTCATCCGGGTTACAGTAATTTCTTACCGTTTCTAATTTAACTTACAGTGCAATTGTTCTGCGATAGCGACAATGTAATTCGGCCTGCAAGCTGGTGACAAATTGCAAAAGATGCCCCCGAGGATAGATGCACCCTGCTATCAACTGCGGTATAAAATATAAGAATCATGCAGCCAGTCAGGTTGAGGTTAAACAGTAGACACAAAAAAGGCCTGCCCTGGAAAGAGCTGGCCGATGCTAACCTATGAAAGACTTTGTATGGCAGATTGTTTAGCCTACCAGTTTCGTATGTTTAAAACGTCATGCTCATTTAGCCACCGCCGAAATTCTTTAGGATCATCCGGCTTGAAATGCACGATAGCTCCACACATAAGTATAAAGCTGAATATCCCTGCCGCCTCGGTGTATTTTTAAGATCGCATGATTTATATCTGAATCCAGGATAGCTGCCAACATCGGTCATTGTTCGTAAATATTAACAATTACAAACATATGTCGGCACATTAAAACTAAAAACGGGAAAAATACCCGAACGGCGTTTCGTGACCTAATTAAAAAGATTGGCTAAGATTTTGTGCATAGCTTCAAGCAGTAAAGAAATCCGAACTACATCTTCCGACGATTATTCGTCCTCGGATCAGGACGCACTTTAACGGACGTTATTCTTTTTTGCTCTGATTTTGCCCGCTCCTGGTTAATCCTAATTATCTGTGGCAAGAACGTTTGTTGCCAGGGAACTATTTTAGCCGTAAAGTGCTCTTTTAAAACAATTCGCTTCAAATCGGCTGTCAGATCTCGGCCGCCGAGCCGATTCCAACCAATGGGATCAAGCTCCTTTTGAAATGGAAACTGAACGGCAATTAAATGCTTAGGAAACTCTTTTAATCGATCGTAATTAAGTTCCTCGAATTCATGCGTTTTGGGATTATATGGGATAATATAGGCATTTGCTTCATCTGAGTAATAATGGTCGATCTTTTTAAAAATGATACCCTCCGATAAGAAGTCGTCTTTAGGACGAAGCTTATCCAACCTTATGTCTACATAAAAAGTGTGACCGGCGATGTCGATCGTGGGCAATTTACCCTTATCAACACGGAGCTCGTATGCATGCTGATCAACCATTAAATCGAAGTCGGATTTGCTTCGTACCTCGTCTACTGTCAGGCCATACTTGCCAGCCATACCAACAGGGTCGAGCCGAACGAACTCAGGAATGTCAACCGCAATAGAATCCCCGTCTGCAATGTTGCATACGGCTCGGCGTTCTTTGCTATAGTTGAAAGTATAGCCACCCGCCCACTCCTCCATATCTCTAAGAGAAACAACATTGATTTCGTTTCTTGTTTCACGAAGCTCGAATTTTGCAACATCAACGATAAAGTCGGTCCCAGCGATATTCCATGTCGGCAACTCCCTTTTTTTTGCTTGGTATGCACTATTTACAAATGCAGGATGCATCCCGTTTCTTATCGCCACATCATGCTCCTCCCAGGGGATAATACGGGCTGCATGGTTCATTTTCAAGTCGGCGTATATAAGTCCATAGGACGCCCTGTTTCCATAAGTGAAATTGCTTCCCATCGGATCAAGTTCAAAAAGCCTTGGAACTTCTACAACGATGCGTCCGGGATGCCTTTGCCATCTTCCATCTTGGAACGGATTCTCAAATTTGCTTTCATCTGTATTGTAGAATAAATAGAAAACGTCCTTTTCTACGGAGTAATAAGGATACATCGCATTTAGATAGACGCATTCGCCAACACCGTCATGAGGCCTCAACAGGTTGTTGGCTACATCTATCTCAAATTTCTTTCCCGGAAGATCAATAGTTACAGGATAGCCGTCTATCCTCTTCGTGAAAATGTCCTGGTCAACGATAATCTCAAAATCAGTTTTGTGCTTGATATCGCGTAAGGTGCAATTATATTTACGACACATGCCAACCGGATCGATCTCGCCAATTGACGGTACTTTTACAACAATAGGTGTACCATCGATGCCTAAGGATCTTTCGTGACCGAACAACCTGTTCTCACTAATGGGATTTGCATAATGGATATTCTTTGTTTCCCGGCTATAAAGAAATTCATAGTGCGATCGGCAGTCCTTCATCGAGTGAAAATAGATTCTGTTGTTCGGGTTTGCCTTTTCAGCTAACACGATCTGTTCAATATCGAATACAAACTCGGTTCCCGCAATAGAAACAATAGGTAATTGCTTTCCCATTAACAAGTTTTATTAAAGGCGTCTGCGCTTTTGTTTCGGTTTTAAGGTGGTATCGATTGAAGTATTACTACTGTTTTGTCGCCTGGCCTCGATTTCGATATTTTTGCGGATAATGTCAGGTAGGAGTGTCTTAGACCAAGGGACTCTCTCGGCGGCAAAATGCATGTTCAAGCCATTTAATTTTAAGCCATGGACTACACTAAATCCGTACTTTTTGTTCCAGCCAACACGGTCCAATAATCTCTCGGAGGGAAATGAAACCGATATGACGTGTGCAGGTATTTCTTTAATCGTTGCGTAGTCTAACTCGGCATACTCATGTCTTTTAGTATCATATGGAATAGTATAGGTCCGTTTATCCAAATCATAGAACTTCTCAATTTCAGAAAACACAATACCCCTCGATTGTACATCATCCTTTGCCCGTAACATGTCGTTCTCAATATCTACTTCGAATAACGTCCCGTAGATTTTAATCGTAGGTAGCATACCTTTATTATAGCGGTCATCGAAGGCCTTTTGGTCTACCATCAGTTCAAAATCCGTCTTTCCTTTAATTTCGTCAACCGATAACCCATACTTGCCTGCCATTCCGATGGGATCGATGTCTACCATCTGACCAATTCGAACGGAAATAGAATCTGGTTCTTCCCACGGTGGGGCGAAATTCTTAAACGATGGACTGTAATCAAATTCATAACCCTCTCCCACATCCCTCATTTCAAAAACTGACATCCGATTTTCCGGTCGTAATTTTTCCGTCAACGCAAAATCGTCAACATCTAATACGAATTGAGTACCATGAATACGTACGATAGGCAACTCCCTTTTTGCAGCATTTAAACTAATGTGTTCCAACTCACGCTGTTCCCTGACTTTTGTGATCCAATCGATGTAAAATTTTGCATCGCTTATATTAGCGGGAAAGCTCTTGCGACTGCCAGAGGCTTTGCTATCATCAAGGCCGATGATAAAGGCGTGCTGCGGGAAATCTTTTTTATCATAAACGACAATGTCATTATGCAAACTCTTATACGGCACATTGTCCTTGTGACTTGCTATAATAAAGCCCCTATACTCTTCGAAGTTATAGTTAGGGTCATCTTTTGATACAAGCATAATGTAATATTTAAATGTTTACCCAGAAATGATAGATGGGACTAAACGAACTGCTCAATATTGAAGCCGTCGAAATCACTCCGCAAATTGGAAGAACCAGAATCTGTCTTTTGTACCAGCTGCTTGTCTAATAACCTCGCGATCTTTTGCGATGCATTTGCCATCGAGCTTTCCAGTAGACCGAACAACTCCGTTCCCTGGATCTTTAAAACTACCTCAGCTGCCTTTTGCCCTAACACCGGGTCACCGCTATCTTGCTGAAGCACTTTCCCTAAGGTTGACAACTCTTCAAAAGTCACTCCCACTGCAAATCCGTCATCACCATTCGGCATACCAGACTCATACCACTGCTGCTCTTCCTCGCTTAGATCGACATCATCATTATTGACTTCATCCGGTTCTTCCTGCGGAGCTACTCCACCCAAAACCCTATCATGCACTTCCGATCCAAAAGTACCATCGCTCTTAGCCGTAACTTCCGATTGTCTCTTTGGCGTACCAAGTGGCATCCTATGGCGCTTGACTTCCTTTGCTGGCCCCATGATGTCCGACTGTCTCTTTTGTCCGACACTTTGAGATTGTCCACCTTCGTTTGCCTTTTTCATAAATATCTTATCGCTGATTAATAAAGCAATGACGAGTACTAGACAGATAACAATTACTATATCCATTTCTACATTATTACGTTAGAATATCGGTTTAAACTTCTCGTTAAAATCTTCGGTAATCGCTTTTTCAAATTGCTCAAAGTGGTATTCCAGTATGTTATCCAGGTAGGCGTATAAGGGAATTTTATCTTCACCGATCACCTGCACGATGCGTGAAAGTCGTTCATGGTACTCCTGCCGGATGTAAATACTCTTATCACCCCTTCGGGTCATGCTATGTGTATTAAGGAAACGCTGGCCGTATCCCATATCGGATGACTTTTTAGTTCGTGGCCTCTCCCTGGTCAAGGGCTTTTCGCTCATTTGCGTATCAGCGGGTTCAGCTTTCATCCCTTCTGGAGGGTCGTCCTGACCGGGTTTTTGAGTGTTGCCGGCCATTATAGACATTATATAGTCCTCATTTATTAAAGCCTTCTGCTTGCTCTTATTCTCGCTCTCCATTGCCGTCATAATTTGATGGTTCTTAAAAATTCAATAATAAACAAATCCAATCCACAGGTTTTCATTAGCCTCTCATCGGGAGGTAGTAGTGTAGAACGAAAAACAGTTGTAAGGCCTAATTCGCCCTCCTTCCGAAACCGTTTGCTGTCGGAAATCCGCGTTTCCATCACCTGCAACCCCACCTGCTGAATAATATTATCATAGGTTTCGTATAGGTGAGATTTTTCACGGCCATCTACCTGGTTCCAAAACAGCCGTATTGTTTCAATGGCAGTTTGTCCTTGTTTTATCAAAACATTGGTTAGTACGTCGGTAAAGCTCAGTGTACTTTCCATAACCAGGCGATCTGCGGTAATGGGTGAAAAGATATGCTGCATCCCCGCCAGCGTATTCACTAAACCCGGTGTGTTCACTGTCCCAGGCAAATCGAAGAAAATGACATCAACAGGGATAACAGTGGATTGAAGAAATGCTTGTGCATCCTTCAATGCATTATCGGCTTTGCTTTGAAGCACCGGGTATGCTTTCTTGTTGATAGTAGTAAACTGGTGGTAGGCAAGCTTCTTCAATACCTCGTTTTGCATGACCGATTTCAAATCCCTTTCTCTCATCTGGCAAAGGCTGTATTGCGGATAGTCGCAATCCAGGACGGCCACGTTATAGCCCATGCGGTAATAAAGGATACTCGCCATAATAGTCGTAAAGGTGCTTTTACCAACGCCTCCTTTTTGGCTGGAAAAAGCAATGAACTTTGTTTTGTTTTCCATTTTTATTTTGCTTTAAATTTTAATTGTTCTATGTCCCCTGCCTTCCTTCAGGATGGCAAGCTCTGCTGACTGCCTGTTGTCACGCAAGAAGTAGTGCTGCAATTCGATCAGACAGCCCGGCAATCCTGCAAGAATTCCAGATACCTGGTCTTCAGGCATTCTTCTCATCCGTCCTGCGCTCACTTCTACCATACATCCGGCTCCCAGGTTTCCTCTCCGGCAACACGGATGGCTTGCCTTTTATCCTGCTAGCCGACACAAAGGCCGGATAACTTGCAGGCCGTCCGGCATTCCTGCCTGCTGGATAAATTATCATCCTGTCTTCCGACCATCTTGGCCTCCACTTCTCCAGGCAGCGGGCCAAAATGATTGCCCGCAAACAGGCTTGCATGACTGCTGCCCCAAAGGAGCAGGTTATTTCCGATCATTATTTTAACATGGTAGCCCTTGGCTCTTTGCTGACGTCTTTGGAAGTCCGTTGTACTACTACGTTTCAGGTTGGGCGTCCTTACTTTGTACTGGTTTGAATACAAGGCATGAAAGGGAACATCATTACAAGAAAGAGCAAGAATGGAACGGCGGCAAGCCGTTTTTTTCAGCATTATTCAATCCGTCCCGAAGGGCGGATTATCTGTTCACCGGAACAGAGCAAGTTGTGTTTTGAGGCACTCGAAACGCGTTTCGTGCCTCAAAACAACTTGCCCTTGCAGGGGGCATTAAAACATCCTCCAAAGTCGGAGTTTTATTTTCTTACTTAAAATTGATTGCGATGGAACCTCAGAAAAGAAAAACAAGCAAGGGAGGGCGAAATCCTAAAGCTGACCCAAGCAAGCACCGGTATGTATTTAGATTGACCGATGAACAGAACGCAAAATTTCTAACTCTGTTCGAGGCTTCCGGTGCGGACAACAAAGCACAGTTTATCACCGCGATTTTGTTCGATAAGCCTATCCGGAGCATAAAAATGGACATGACAGCAATAGAATATTATACAAAACTAACATCATTGTTTGGTCAGTTTAGGGCAGTAGGCGTGAACTATAACCAGATAGTTAAAATCCTTTACCGCAATTTCTCAGAGAAAAAGGCGGCGGCTTACCTATTTAAACTGGAGAAACTTACCGCAGAATTGGCTGCTTTATGCCGCTCAATTATTGAACTAACAAATGAATTTGAAAATAAACATCTTTTAAAACCCAGGGAAAATGATCGCTAAAATAGGCAGAGGATCAAATATAACCGGCGCCCTTTCCTATAATTGGTTAAAAGTTTTAGCTGGCAATGGGAAGGTGCTATCAACGCAAAAAATAATCGAAACGCCCGCCGGTACCTACTCCATGCTCCAACTCTATCGTTCCTTTAAACCATATCTTATAGCCAACAAAAAAACTGAAAAGCCCGTACTGCACATATCCCTTAATCCCGATCCAGCCGACAAAGTAAGCGATGAAAGCTTTAAGCAAATCGCTGAAGAGTATATGCAACGGATGGGATACGGCAACCAACCCTTTGTCGTATTCAAGCATACTGACACAACCCGGACACACATCCATATTGTTTCCACCTGCGTAGATAGGAATGGCAAGAAATTACCAGATGCTTATGAAAGGCTCCGTTCGATGGATGCTTGCCGGGACCTGGAGCAAAAATACAACCTGACACCTGCTACAGAGAAACAACGTTCAGATAATGAGCAGTTATTTCACCCAGTAAATTACCGCACCGGCGATATCAAAAGCCAAATAGCATCGGTGGTGCGGTACCTACCTAAATACTATCAGTATCAAACCATCGGCGCTTATAATGCTTTGCTGTCGCTTTTTAATATAGCTGCCGAGGAAGTGAAAGGAGAATTCCACGGGCAGCCTAAAAATGGGCTTGTATATTTTGCGCTGGACGAACGGGGCGAGAAAGCCAGCAATCCTTTTAAAGCTTCCCGCTTTGGCAAACATGCAGGGCTAAACGATTTGAAAAAGCACTTTACACAAGCAAAGGAACAAATGAAGAACAGCCCGACAAGAACCACACTTAAGAATATAATTGAAACCGTTAAATGCGTCACTACCAATGAAGCCGACTTTAAAAAACAATTGACTGAGCAGGGTATCAACTCCATTGTGCGGCGTACCGATGATGGGCGCGTTTACGGTATGACATTTATCGACCATGCAAGCCGCACCGTTTGGAACGGTTCAACATTAAGCAACAACCTTGCAGCCAATGCCTTCAACGATTGGTGGAAAAACCAGGCTTTTGAGGAGCGTATTGATCATAGATATATTGACAGGTCACTGTCTGCTCCAGTAGAAACCGCTAGCGAAGATTATGAAAAAGCCCACGAGTTGTTCGATTTTCTATATCCGGAAGCACCTGCAAATGTCGCTGACATTTCGGGATTAATAGACAGCTTCGGCGGACTACTGCCTGAAGCCCAAGGTGAAGATTATGAGGAACAGATTTTTACAAACAGAATGAAGAAGAAGCGGAGACGGCAAAGAGATCAGCGGTGACCTAAGCCTACACCTTCCTGGGTGTTCACCACATGACCATTTTATTTTGCAGACGGAAGTACAATCACTATTTGTACTTCCGTTTTGCTTTTGCGAAAGTTAAAAGTTACAGATCTGGTTTAGAATAGTACAGCTTTATAATTATCCAAAGCTTCACAAATAGCAAAAAAACTAAATCCCTTTCTGCCTACTACTACCACTAAAAGCCATCTATCTCCACTCCCGATAAGCCGCTATCCATAGCCAATACACTTGCAGTACATCAAAAAGTTTGAAGTAATGCAAGGAGAAGACGATTTAAGAGGACTGGCTAAGATTATGGCCTTTATGCGCGCGGTTAGCATCATCCTATTGTTGATGCATTTCTACTGGTTCTGTTATGGCTTCTTTTTAGTACAGGGCTGGACCCTGGATGTAATTGCAAAGATTCTACTGAATTTTAACAGAAGTGCTGCCCTATTTTCCAATACGCTATACACAAAATTCTTTTCATTGCTTTTACTGGCTTTGAGCTGCCTGGGTAGCAAGGGCGTAAAAAACGAGAATATATCATGGCGTAAGATCTATGTATCACTAGCGGTAGGATCAGTACTTTTTTTCTTCAACACCCCTCTGCTCAAACTCGGTGGTCCTATAGCCGGGCCACTATACATGCTAACAACATCCCTGGGCTACATCCTTCTGATGATGGCCGGGGCTTGGATAAGCCGCCTATTGCGAAATAACCTAATGGACGACGTTTTCAATAACGAGAACGAGAGCTTCCAACAGGAAACGAAATGTATCCAGAATGAATACTCCGTAAATCTCCCGACAAGGTTTCATTTCAAAAACAAATGGCACTCGGGGTGGATAAATGTTGTCAATCCATTTAGAGCGACGATTGTTTTAGGCACACCTGGTTCAGGAAAGAGCTATGCGATAGTAAACAACTTTATCAAACAGCATATTGAGAAAGGCTTTTCTATGTACATATACGATTTTAAGTTTGATGACCTATCCACCATAGCCTACAATCACCTCCTAAAGCACACGGACAAATACAAGGTTAAACCCAAATTCTATGTAATCAACTTTGACGACCCGAGTCGTAGCCACCGGTGTAATCCGATCAATCCAGATTTCATGACGGACATATCAGACGCATACGAGTCAGCCTATACAATCATGCTCAATCTCAACAGGTCGTGGATCCAGAAAATTGGGGATTTCTTTGTGGATTCACCAATTATCCTTTTGGCCGCTATTATTTGGTTCCTGAAGATCTATGACAATGGGCGGTTTTGTACGTTCCCACATGCTATAGAATTACTGAACAAAAAGTATTCCGATGTCTTTACAATACTCACATCCTATCCTGAATTGGAGAACTACCTCTCCCCGTTTATGGACGCATGGCAGGGGGGCGCTCAGGATCAGCTCCAGGGACAAATAGCTTCTGCTAAAATACCGCTGTCCAGGATGATCAGCCCCCAGCTTTATTGGGTAATGACCGGCGATGACTTTTCGCTCGACATCAACAATCCGGATGAACCAAAGATTCTTTGCGTCGGCAATAACCCCGACCGGCAAAACATCTACTCTGCAGCCCTGGGATTGTATAATTCGCGGATTGTAAAATTGATCAATAAAAAAGGCCGTCTCAAAAGTTCGGTGATCATAGATGAGCTGCCGACCATTTACTTCCGGGGGCTTGACAACCTGATTGCTACGGCAAGAAGTAATAAGGTTGCTGTCTGTCTGGGATTCCAGGATTTTTCCCAGCTAACACGCGACTACGGCGACAAAGAAAGTAAGGTAATACAGAACACTGTAGGTAATATTTTTAGTGGGCAGGTTGTGGGAGATACTGCAAAAAGCCTATCGGAGCGTTTTGGTAAAGTACTGCAGAAGCGCCAGAGTATTTCAATTAACAGAAACGATACCTCTACCTCCATTTCGACCCAATTGGATTCTTTAATCCCAGCGTCCAAAATATCTACCCTCACACAGGGCATGTTTGTTGGCGCGGTGGCAGATAATTTTGATGAAAGAATTGAGCAGAAGATCTTCCATGCGGAAATTGTTGTTGACAACAAAAAGGTGGCCGCAGAAACCGAATCGTACCAAAAGATACAGCAGGTCCGGTCCTTTACCGATAGCAAAGGGCGAGACACAATGATGCAGCAAATAGATGAAAACTACCGCCTGGTAAAACAAGATATTACCAAGGTTATCGAAAGTGAGCTTGAGCGTATTAAAAATGACCCGGAGCTGCAGCATTTGATACCTGCGAAATAGCCGAACAAAAGTAATACAAGCGCCAATTGTCCAATATTACTGGGCTAACTAATAAGAATAAGTTTGTAGAGTTTGAAAGTAGAGTTTCCACGATTTTATCGCAAAGCTCGGGCTTATCGGCCGACTGCCGCCAAAAGACTACGGCATAAACGGCCTCCCCCTAAAGGATGTCCCCATTTATTCCGTTTCCTTTTGGCGTTACGCTCAAAGAGGCCCTACTATCGCCGGTCGGTCGAAAGCCCGAAACAAAGTGGCATTAAAATAATGTTCACTTTAAAATTCAATTGTTATGTATTACGAAGCAAGAGTTCATCAAATTGTAGAAGTTGCAAGTGCTGCTGATGCCGCAGAAAAAATTAAAAGTTGTCTGATCCATTCTTATCAGGTAGCGAAATGGCTTAGTAGGGATGGACAGTATTTCATCTACGCAGTTCCAGATGGACATATTGATGATATGTTACTGGAGCTGGCTATCTTAAGACAACCCGTTGGACAGGAAAATGCGCCTTATCAACAAGTAGAATCTATTACAAACGGCTGGATTAAGGAGGCAAAGACTTTAGGCAAATACCTGGAGGAAGCTGAATCATCAACCCTTGTAATGAACGGTAATGCACAATTAATTGTCGGTAAGCCAAACGGCAATGAAACAGCCTGGTTTACCTGCGGATGCTGCGGTAACTCCTTCCACGGAAATGTCACTGCACAGTTGGCGTTTGACCAGGATGCCGGATATGGAATATGCCCGGACTGCCAACGTTGGAGCTGACGATTTTCAGACCTTATGGTGTATAGGTTAACCATATTTTTTTGTCACGCTAAATCTCCTACTATTATACAACACCTCGTCGTAAAGAAGTATCTCGTACCGCACCAATGGCCACCAAATTATCGGGCGTCGCTACGTTTTCGTTTACCGGATCAGTCGACTCTGTCTCAGCTACTGGCTTAATTGACAACTGTATTTTCCTGTCAACTGCGGCCCACTCAGTTTTTAACTCCACCAATTTTTTATCCTTTGGCCAGACACCGCTTACCACATCCTTTAATACAGGTAGATCCTTTTCGAGTTCCGCGATTTCCTTTCGATTATGTTCCATTAGTGCTGGAATCTTATCGAGGGCATCGAGAAAATTCATCGATGCCGTTTTAGGATCGGTAGCCATTCTCCCGTTGTTAAAGCTATATTTGATACCTCCCTCCCCCTGGACAAAGAAACGGTTGTCGCGTTGTAAAGTGTTTTCGGTGTTTTCCGATAATTCTGTCTTGACCAATAGCATAAACCCATAAAGCGAGCCAATCTCCTCATACTGTCCGGCGGTTCTCACGCTCTCAGAAAGTTCGTTCAGTTTTCTGCCGATTAACTTTATGTCAGCAGCTGGCGGGAGCCCGTTCAGCTGAACCGGGTTGAGCACCGAGCCGTCGGGCCGCTTTTGAATGCGACTTTGAAGATTATTCCAATCCGTCTGCAAGCGCGCCATTCTTGCTTTTACTTGTTGAAGGTCTTTTGTATAGGCTTCTAACTTATACGCCGCGGTCGCCTTCGAGCGCGCAAAAGCCTGTTTTTCGCTTTCAAGGCCGGCAATTTGTTTTTCCAGTTTTGCCTTCTCCAGTAGATCTGTATTGCCAGACAGGATGGCCACATACTCTTGAAAATTCATGCCCCCTTTCTCATCCATCGCTCCCTCGTCAATGGTACGCTTTCCGAGCTTGTTATGTTTCAGTTGACTAATAAAGACCTGCTTATTGTACAACAGATTAAATTTGTAACTATCCAGCGTCTTCTCTACCGCATAGATAAAAATATCCACTTTATTGTCTGCAAAGAATTTGGCTATTTCATTTCCCTTTCGGATCGCGCGGCCATCCCTCTGCGTGAGGTCGCTCGGACGCCAGGGGGTATCTAAATGATGTACTGCCACCGCTCGCTTTTGCGCATTGACGCCGGTACCAAGCATACTGGTAGAACCAAACAGGACTCGAACAGTTCCTTCATTCATTCCTCTGATAAGCTCCTTGCGCTGTTTGTCGCTTTTAGCTTCCTGAATAAATCGAATCTCATGGGATGGTATACCATGATCCTCTATTAGCTTGCGCTTGATTTCGGAATATGGATTCCATTCCCCTGGTTTATAGGTTCCCAGGTCTGAAAAGACAAATTGAGTCCCCTTGTGTGCCTGGAACCGATAATAGTACTTTGCAATATTTTCCGCGCAATGGGAAGCCTTGTTATTCGGGTGATCTTTATACCGCCCGCCGATCATGCGCATATCCAGGGACATCTTACGGGCGTAGTCAGTGGCAATGAGCATCTTCGCCTTTTGTTCCGTCTCTGAAAGCGGCGGTCTGCCTAATATCGTTGCATCGCCCGTCTTGGCAAACTCCATCAGCTTCTTTATAAAGTCTTCCTGGTCCGGCGTTGGCTTGATATTATAGAGAATTTCATTTTTGAAAGGCCGATCGATACCGACATCTTCCGCTGTCTTACAGTCAGCGATCTCCGCATAGAATTGAGCCAACTCCGGAACCTTGATAAAATACCGGAAGCGCTCCTTCTGCACAATATTGTTAGCCACGGAAAACTCGTAATCGGTAGTCTTCCTGGCGTAAATCGCGGCCCAGGCATCGAAGCAATTAATAAACTGCTTTTCCATCGCCTTCGGTCGCAAATATTTAAAAAGGAGATATAGTTCGGTTAAAGAATTGCTGATCGTTGTACCTGAAAGAAAGGTTGCACCGAGGTCCTTTCCTGATCGCTCTTGGATAGTCCGTATGGCAAAGAGCAAATTGAGTGCCTTCATGCTTCCGTCCATATTCCCCAGGCCTGCAACGCGATCATGACGCGTATTAAACATAAGATTTTTGAACTGGTGGCTTTCATCTACAAAAAGATGATCGATGCCCATCATCTTAAAATCAACCGTGTCATCCTTCCGATTAATAATATCGTGTTCCAGGGTCTTAAGCTTTACCTCCAGATTTTGTTTGCGAAGCACAACGCCTTTCAGCATACCCCTGGAAACTTCCTGGCCCTGAGCATGTAGGGCGTTCAAATTTTCATCAACGCTATCGAGCTCTATTTGAAGAATCTCTTTTTGCAGCTCATAGGATTGGGGGATCATTCCAAACTGATCGTGGCTGAGTATCACACAATCCCAATCATTATTTTTTATATCTCCAAAAATGCGCAGACGCTTCTTTGGTGTAAAATCTTCTTTGCCTGGATAGAGAATCCTCGCGTTTGGATAAGCGTTCCGGTAAGTTTCAGCGATTTCATCAACGTTGGCCTTTAAAGCGATAATCATAGGCTTATGAACCATCCCCAGTCGCTTCATCTCCTGGGCGGCTACACACATCGTGAGTGTTTTCCCAGTGCCAACCTCATGATCACATATGGCTCCTCCATTCAGCTTAATCATCCATATCGTATCCTTTTGACTGCCATACAGGTCCTCTATTTTAGCGCCCTTTCGATCCAGACCCGGAAAATCCTGGTGACTGCCATCGTACCTCGGACGTACAAAGCAATTAAAGACGTCATTGTACTGGTCTGTCAATCTATTCTTAAAATCATCGTCCTGTTGGTATAGCCAATCTGTAAAAGCCGTCCTTAATTCATCTATTTTGGTATTAGCCATTTGGACAGCTTCCATATCCCTTACCTTCACTTGCTTATCGCCAACGGCAATTGTTTTGGTGATATCTGGCACTGTGTTGACGAGCGCATGTTTGAGAAGTGCGAGGCCATTGTGAGAACGCCGCTCCCCCCTTACCGTATACTTTTCCGTGATCTGTGCATTGATGCCCGTACAATAGATCGAAAAATCGTCAGTACTTTCAGAATAGGTAACTGTAACCTCTTTCTCAAAAAGGTGCGTAGCAAAGTCGCTGTAGATGTGGGTGGGAATCCAGCGCTCACCGAGATTAAAGTCCAGTTCCTCGAAAGCTATTCTTAATGGCCTGGCCTTTTCCAACGCTGCCAGGCTAATAGCCGCCTCCTTATCTTCAGGATGTTCATCGACGTACAATTTTACAAGATCAGCTTTCTCGACTACGTTACCGGCGATCCATTGTTCTACTATCTCATAAGATTTTGCCAATGGATTGTAGAAAATGCGATCACTTAAATCTGCTTTTAAATCGTCTTGCGGCATGCTGCTTATCTCCGACATGTATCGGAGGTCAACCGTGCCAAATTTGTTCAGACTTGATGCCAGCGCCTCAGCTGGTTTGTTGGTTGCGTGTTGTACGACGTTAAAAGAAACAGGTTGGTGGAATATGCCTGCCTTGTGAATTACGCCGCCCACCACTCTTTCCAAATATGGAATTTCACTTCCTGAAGGATCTGTCTTAACAAAGCGAATATTACCAGCACTATTCAGATTTCCGTAGCGCTTAATAAACTGATCATATAGCTGGTTTAGCTTTTCGCGCTCCGGCACATTTTCCGTCTTCTCCTCGGTTTCACTATTGTACAACCGGTGATAACTATCCCTTACAGCGATATAGTCGGCTATTTTTTCTGCTTCCTTTGCGGACAGCTTAAGCGGATGGAAAATACCGGTGCCTCTAAAGGCGTCTATCGATTTTAATTGACCGACCTGGCCCTGATCCATCACAAAGCACCCTTCCCTGTAGAACACAGTGAGTGGGCCCGTAAAAGGCACAGGTGTTGCCTCATCCAATCCGGGCTCTTTGGTCTGCGATTTTTCTTTGAGCGCGGTGTTGGACAACTGCGCAAATAGATCACCGACAATCATTCTTGTAGGCGAAACCGCTGCGTCATTTGAGCTATTTTTCTCGGCTTGTATATCAATATTGTCAAATAACGCCGGTTGTATTCTATTGGCATTTCGCTTTGGTGTCCGGGCTTTTGCTTTCAAAGAAACACCATCGGACAAACCTGAAGGACTAGGGGCATTGTCGAAAAGACTTAGTTGGCTGCCCACATCGGCGACCGCTGCTTTTTGTGGATTAACCCGATCAATATCTTTAGGTGCTACCTCAGAAAGAGGCAATGGATCACTTGCCGAAGAAATAACCTTTGGGTTATTGCTCATACTGGAGTAGTACCGATCTGCATCCAGATACCTGGAAAAAGCAACTTCTAGTTTCTGCCCTAAATCTTTAGCAATGCCTGGCACGCCCTCCGCATGCTCATATATCCAGGCGGGTTTTCCATACGAGTCAGTACCCTTGTGCATTGAAGTATGAACAATATTCCCGACTGAAGCAAATAGCCTGTTGTTATGGCTACCATCTTTAGCTTCATAGGTATGGCAAAAAGAAATTTCCCGATCAGAATGCGACTGCTTCTGCAAATTCTTCTGTAGGATCACCAGATCCGCTCCAACGTCAGTACCGGCATGGTTAGAGAAAAGATTATTCGGTAAACGTATGGCGGCAACAAGGTTATGCTCGCGCATTAATTCCTCGCGGATCGCGACATTTTTAGGGCTATTGAGAACCCCCTGGGAAGTGATAAAGGCAAGCAGCCCTCCATCCCGAAGCATGTCAGCTCCCTTAAGGAAAAAATAGTTATGGATACTTCGTGCGGCCTGTGCCTTTACCGGGTTATTACCACGGGAAAAGGAAAGATCGAACACCGATGCGTCACCGAACGGAATATTGCTTGCGATCAGATCGTAGCTTCTGCTTTCTCTATCTGGTATTTCTTCAAATCCGGAAATCCTAATGTCATGCTCCGGATACAATTGTGTCAATATCTTGCCGGTAAGCAAATCTTTCTCATAAGCTAAAACTTTTTTAACTGTTTGTCCACGAGCAAAGGACTCTATGAAAGGCCCGATTCCAGCCGACGGTTCGAGCAACGAATGCACCTGTATGCCTGCTTGCGCCAGGCATCCGGCGACCGCATCGACAATTTCGGGAGGGGTATAAAAAGCACTAAGTACAGAGTTCCGTAAACTGCCAATGTAGCTATGATACTGCTTGTCGCTATCGGCATATTGTCTAAGTAAGGCATGAAGATCACGGGTAAGTGGCAGAAGATCAACCTCAGATCTACTCCACTGTGTTAACGATCCTGGACCCTCTATTGGATTGAGGACAAACTTAAGCGCACCAAAGCCGCTATAGGCTGAAAGCTGACTCCGCTCGGCATCGTTGGGTCTCCTGTTCTCTTTATCAAGCTCAAAAGCAAGCTGCAAAGCCACGATGTTCGCTTTGAAGTGCTGTAGCTTACTAAAGGCCATGCTCCTCGATCCAAATTTGAATGGTACCTGTTAACTCAGTGTAGAGTAGATTGTATTCCACGCTATAGGCGAAATCATCCACGAGTAGATACTTGGAAAATACAGGCTCACACTTCGGTAGCATTTTTATGGCAAAGGGTCGCAGCTCTTCATCCATCATTAAACTGCCAAACTCGCTGCACACCACCTGGAATACCGTATCGAATTTTGAAAAGTAAAGCCCTTCAAACAAGGCACAGTCGGCTATCGCAAAACATTGTTCAATTGCATTGCCGGACTTGAAGGCAGTTTCGTAGGTAGTAGCTGCCAGCTCCGATCTTTCGTCAATAAATCGTTTATCGCCGGCACGTTCAGGGAAGCTCGCATTCAGCAGCTCCACAAGCCTTATCTTAAAATAAGAAAGATCATTTTGTATGGTCATCGTTTGAACTTTTGGGATTTGAGATTTTACGTGTAAGTTGAATGTTGGGTAGTAAGCATAGGTCGCCCCCTCGTGTCACGAAGTGCCGAGCTATACCGAGTGAAATCGTTTATATTGGGAAGGCGGCTGGGAGATTAGCCAGTGATCACTATTATTTTACCGGAAAGGCAAAGCTGCTCTTACGTTGCCCATCAAGAACAATATAAGCGTCAAATAATTTGCCTGATTTTCCCTTCATACCTTTGATGAGGTTTGTTTTGCCTTTATCAACCAGGTTTTGCAGCTCAGCAATAGGCAAGGTTACTCCACAGACCTTCCGGAACTGCGACCAGCCGCAGGCGCTCCCTGGGCATTTTATCATTTTGTCATTTATCGCCAGCTGCTCTGAACGACAATTCGGACAAGTCAATTTGGGTCCGTCAACTCGGATTATATTGACATCTAAAAGTTCCGTGGTAACTGACGCGGCATACGCTTCTACCTGTTGTTGGAAATCATCGGGTGACGCGTCTCCCCTTTCGATGGCTTGCAACGCGAGCTCCCATGCCGCAGTCATTGCCACATCGGCAATTCGTTTGTCCTTTACCAATTCGTATACCTGCAAGCCCTTTTCAGTAGGTACCAATGCCTTCTTTTGCCGCTGCACATAGTTCCGCGCAAATAAAGTCTCTATGATTGCCGACCTGGTCGCCGGTGTTCCAAGACCGGTTTGCCGGATGGCTTCACGCTCCCTTTTGTCTTCAACCGAACTGCCTGCAGCCTCCATCGCTGCAAGAAGCGCTGCCTCTGTATACAGGGCTGGTGGCCGGGTTTTCTTTTCCAGCACAACCGGATTTCTTATTTTCAGCTCGTCCCCTGTTTCAAGAGAAGGTAACTCCTGGAAAGGTTCACCATCGGGCTCCCACAAAATACCCTGAATAGCACGCCATCCAGGTTCTAACACTTTGATGCCTTTAACACAAAAGTCGATCCTGGCCACATGCAAGGCAACATCGGTCACCTCTTTTGTACAAGCCTGGCCAATGGCTTCAAGCAGCCTTAAAGCAATCATATCATAAATAGCATCTCCTTCGGCATTCAGGGCTGATGGTATTTTTCCGGTGATGAGCAGGCCGTGGTGATCGGTAACCTTCAGATCGTTAACAATGCGACAGTTGAACTTCCCCCACTTTACCTTAGCAACGGAAGCTGTCAGTGTTTGTCGGCTTTCCAGGGCACGGATCAGATCGGGAACCGCCTGCCACATATCTTCGGGTATGTGTTTGCTGCCTGTCCGGGGATAAGTAATGTATTTTTGCTCATACAGGGTTTGAGCGATCTTCAAAGTTTCCTCAGCCGATAATCCCAGTTGCTTATTGGCCGTCTTTTGCAAACCCGTCAGGTCAAAAAGCAACGGCGGCTGTTCCGTCACAGGTTTAGTAATCACATCGACAACCGTAGCGGTGCCGGCCCGCTCAATTTCCTTCAGAACCCCATCCACCACCTTTTTATCAAAATACTTCTCAACGGATAGCGTCTTAAAATCAGCAAAATCTTTTCGATGCTCTAGCTGAACCTGCCAATACTTTTGACTTACAAAACTTTGGTGCACCAAAAAACGTTTGCAGATCAGCGCCAGTGTCGGTGTCTGTACACGCCCTAAAGAGTAAATACCTGTTCCCGCTGCAATAGTGAGTGCCTGAGAGGCGTTGATACCAACCAGCCAATCGGCCCGACTTCTACTTTGTGCTGCAAAATACAGGTGGTCGAACTGGCGTCCGGGTTTCAGATTGGTAAAACCATCTTTGATTGCCTTTTCCGTCAACGAACTAATCCATAACCGTTCAAAAGGCTTGTCGCATTTCAGGTAATGATAGATATAACGAAAGATAAGCTCGCCTTCCCGCCCGGCATCGGTAGCAACTACAATAATGTCAGCGCGATCAAATAACTTCTCAATCACCTGAAGTTGTTTGCTTGCAGATGGATCTATGTCATAAGATTTGTTTTTTGCTATCCGACGAACGGTAAGCAAGAAAGGCGCCGGCAGGATGGGCAGAGCGTCCTTTTGGAAACCCTTAATCCCATAGTCCTCCGGCATTCCGAGCGCTACCAGGTGTCCTAAAGCCCAGGTCACACAATAACCATTACCGGTTAGGTAGCCGTCCTTCTTTTCGGTGGCGCCAAGCTGCAAGGCAATTTCCCGTGCAACGCTCGGCTTTTCTGCAATTACTACGTTCATAAAATTGATGTTTTAGTTCTATCGTTTTATACCTTTTGACTTCGCAGGTGGCTTTTGCTTGCTTTGTTGCTGCTGCTCCTGTTTTTTATTCGCAGGTTCCTTTTGCTCGGACTGGAGTGGGTCGTTGATGTTTTTTGTTGCCTCATTTGTTTTACCATCTGAATTAACCGCTACCTGCGTTTTATTTGCTTCAGCAGGCTGAATCTGATCTCTGAGTTTTTGGGGATTACCGGATGAAAAATCGGTCTTCCTCGCTTCCTTGTTAAACGTCAGATAACCTTTGTATTCCTGACCACTTGAATCTTTTAATCCGGTGACATAGGTTGTCTCTCCAGCGCTGAACTTTGCATACTCTTTATCAGTTAGTTCTTTGCCTCTAACAAAACGAGGCGCGTCTAACTGGTCCTGACGATTTCCTTGTACCTGTTGCTGGTTATTTCCATTGCCAAAAAGGAATTCAATGTGTCGCTTATCAGCATTGTATTGCACCGCAGCATCAAAGGGGGTATTCTTTTTAGAGTTCATTCCTTCCAAATGCACTGCCTCCCCATTAAAAAGCCGTTGCTTTTGCTCGTCGGTAAGTTCCACGCCTTTGATTTCGTCCGGAATCTTCATTTTGTCCTGGCGAAGGGCGATGATCTCATTTGTCAGGCGATCGATGCTAATTATAGATGGAATTTTTTCGCCCGTTTTGGGATTGGTCAATTCCACGGCACGCCCCATATTGCCGGTGGTGAGTAAGTTCTTTTTGTCCTGGTCGGTAAACTCGTGATCAAAAAATTTGAGATGCAGGGGCGGCTCTCTGCGTACGCCATGTACCGCAACAATCGCTTTACCGTCATTGCCAGGTTGCAAAGAAAGTCGCGCATCTGAACGAAGCGCGACGGTACCGAAGTTCACGCTGACAGCAACCAGCTCGTTTGTCTTGAATCCTTTAAGCAACGGGTCTAAAAGATTTCTTTCCTCAAGTCGATCCCGGCTTAAGCCTAAATTGGACATTGTGGTCCAGTCGATTTGATCCGGCTGATACCGGTAACCATTTACATCCGGCGTGTTGTTTTCTGCTTCCATATTGTTTTGTTTTTTGTTTGGATTTTCTAGGGAGACTTCGTGCCTGGTCATCAGCGCCTCGCCTTCCTTTGTCGGAAGCTCAACCTGGCGTTGCAGCTTTTCGGCCGTTTCCAAAGCGTTGCCTTCGGAAACCTTAAAGAAGGAGAACCGGGTCGGATTTTTCAGCTGCCTGATGAGATTGGAGAAGAAGTTGGAAAAAATATCTCCGTGCTTATCGAACCTCATAAATTGACTTTGATTCGCCTTGGTTGGATCAACTGTCTGTAGTTCACCATCTTTATCAATACCCTTCACAGCCTGAATCTTCATTCTTTCCTTATCGAGAACCAGAAGTATATCTGAAAGCTGTTCCAGCACCTGAGTGGCACTTAACTGTGTTTGCTCTGTGACTTCCATAATTTTTTATTTGCTTCGAAGCTATCAACCGCTACTGCCAGCACTTTCTACATGTCTGCCCTGGGCGGTCATTGGCTGTCATTTTCCCTGGTCCGATGAATCGGCCTGTTCACACTCTCACGGACCAGCTGATGAACATCAGATAGCCGGTAATAGAGCTTACCGCTTATTGTGTAATACGGTAGCTTACCGCTGGATCGGTAGCGCTGTAGCGAACGGTTGCTGATCTTCAGCATTTGAAGTATATCCTGGTTATCTAGTAGCTCGTCGCCGTCAATAGCGTTCATTTGCTGCTCGGCCGTCCTGAACTTATCGTAGAGTATGTCAAGCCGATCCATTATTCGCTGCATCCAGGCCAGGAATTCCATTCTGTCTATATTCATCTTGGAGGTTTTTGAGTGACTGTTGGTATTACAGTAGCGAAAATGCGTTCATGCGAAGGCCCAAAAGGACAACCTAATGCACATGTGGAGTTTTCAAAAATGCGCTTCCTTGTAGGAATCGTTTGTATTTCAAGGTTCTGCGGATAAAATAATTCTGTGTGAAAACATCAGGTAGATGCAAATGGAAGTTTCACGCCGTAAATCTTGGGTTTCACGATGCAGATTTTACGTGTTTTATGATAAGGTGTAGCTATGCTCAAAGCATAGTAAAATGAGCAATTTACGTGTGGGCCCCAAAGCGCTGTTGCGTCTGCCTCGTTTTTCCTTTAAAGACGAATTAATATACACCTGGGAAGACTTAAAAGTACTGATTAAAGATGCCTCACCAGACTTTTTTGATGTGATAAAAAGCATGACTTGGAAAGAGTTATGCTCAGCTGATGAGAAAATCCAAATAACTGCAAGGAAATACTTTAATCGAGCGTGTTACCGGGCCACTCCCTTTGCCGCATTTGCATCGGTTAGCCTCGTGCCTATCGATACGGGCGAAAGTGCACTGAATATAAATCGTGAACCATCCATTTTTAGCTATCAGGATTGGCAAGCAGCAAAGATGACAGACGTCAATTACAACGTGGAAGATGAGCAACTAAAGCTATTCGCCAACTCTTCTTACTACAGGCTTCAGGATGAAATCAGGTTCATTCAACGATTTGAGGGAGAGCTCCAAATCTCAGCGGTGGAGTATGATCCGCTTGTTATGAAAGTCCTGGCTAATTGCGCCAAGCCAATTAGATTCATCGAGTTGCTCCAAACACTGGGAGCGATTCAAGAAACCGATTTTAAGAATCTGGTCATAGAACTACTGGACGCACAGCTTCTATTTACATCCCTGCATCCCAACATAATTGGTCAGGATTATTTTGACCGTGTAAATATCCCTAGAAAGAAGTCTGACAAAAAATATATAATTGCCGCAAGGAGTGTACAAGGAACGTTGGGTAAAAAACAGGTCTGTCACCTTCCAGAATTAGCGACGACACTGAATCGTATTGTCCCCACCATCGAACAGTCTGACTTACGCCAGTTCAAACAAGATTTTCTCAGGCGTTTCGACCAGGCGGAGATACCTATTATGCTGGCGCTTGACCCAGAGGCTGGTGTTGGCTATGGCGGTCGAGAGCAAATCGCAGGACCAGACTTTCTGGATGGCCTGGTAGCCACCACAACGCCGATTGCCGATGCAGCTTATGTACAGCTCAAAGAAAATATCTATCAAAAACTGTTGCAAGCGGGTGCACAAGTAGCCTTAGAGGAACTATTTCCCAACTCCGACCATAATACTAATGGCAGGCTTCCAAATACTCTTGCTGCAGGCTGTACTATCTCCGGCGACGAACTATACTTGGACTACCTGGGCGGCGCAAGTGTAAATTCAATACTTGGTCGTTTTGCCTTTGCGTTACCCGATGTGCTGAATTACTGCAAGCAAATAGCCGATTCCGAGATCTCAGCAAACCCCGACGTGATTCTTTTCGATGTCGGCTATACAAAGGAAGGGCACGCAGACAACATCAATCGTCGTCCTGCGATATACAATTACCAGGTGAACCTACTGAATTATGATACATCGCAGCACCCTCTTTTACTAACCGACATTACAGTCAGTGTTCAGAGTGATGAGGTTGTTTTACGGTCCCGTTCGTTGAATAAACGGCTGTTGCCTCGTATGGCCACTGCTTACAACTATCAGCGTGCAGACCTATCCGTCTTTCGCCTGCTAATGGATATTCAATCCCAGGGCATCCACACCAGTCTTTCGCTCCACCTGCCAAGCCTGTTGCCCGGGTTGAACCGGTACCCTCGTGTTACCTTTAAAAACATTGTTGTTTCTCCCGGGGCATGGCGAATATCAGCAACGTCAATGGCAAACTTTTCCATATCAAAACCTGCTGCGCTCCTTGAATATCTGACCAGTTTGGGTACAGGTGCTTACGTAAAAACCGGTACTGGCGACCAAACACTTTGCCTATCAGTGGAGTCAGCAGAGGATATGAGTTTACTGGTACACCTTTTAGAGAAGGAAAAAAGTCTCCTGATAGAAGAGGTTCCTGCGCCAAATAATACAGATGTTATAGATGAATATGGAGCGCCGTATCTCCCCCAGGTGGTTGTTACGCTGGAACATGACAGCTCCATAATAACGCCGCTAACATCAGTACAACAACATTATCCGGCAACGGCCGCTGAATCGTGGATACCTCCTGGTAAAGAGTGGCTCTACTTTCAAATATATTGCTCACCGTTTCGATCTGATGAGGTACTATTAAAAATAAATTATCTACTACAAGAGAATAGAGGCAAGTTATTGAAGTGGTTCTTTATAAGGTACGATGAAGGAGGGGATCATATTCGGTTGCGTCTAAAACTGAAAAATTGCAACATCGCCTACCCATTGATCAACGATATTTCAGAAACGTTGCAACAGGAGCTTACTTCCGGTGTAGTCACCGATATCAAGTTATGCACTTACAAACGTGAAATCCAAAGGTATCTAAGTGCAAATATGGATATAGCAGAATCACATTTCCATATAGATAGCGAGTACTGCATCTCAGTGATAGAAAATGATCTTCATGCAGAAGAACGTTATCACCTGAGTCGATCGCTATTTTTATCCATTGCCGGTTCCGGACTGCTGCAAGACAGTTCAATTGATCATCTGATCAACAAAATGGTCGAGGCCTACAATACCGAACATAATATAGGGCCGAAACAGTTCAAAGAAATAAACAGCAAATTCAAGGAATTTAAGGCAACGGATTTCCCTGCATTAACAATCCAGGCGGAAGCGTTGCGTCACCGTTTTATCAAGTCCTTTTTTGATACACTAGAGACATACCCGAAAATGATTCGCCCAAAAATAGTTGCTGATTTGTTTCATATGCACATCAACCGACTTTTTCAAAGCAATATGCGGAGCCACGAAATGCTTATCTACAACTTCATTCAACTAAGTCGAAAAGAAATGAAGTATCGGAAGTCAACTGTGTCAAACACTAGATAGGCCTGAGTAAAGGTCTTATTTTTTGTTTATATTCTAAAAAGCTTTGGGGAGCCTCTCTTTGTGCAAAGCCAGGGAAACCGCCATACTCAAAGCAGGTTCGTAAATATTGAATGAAGCCAACATCTGTAAGGCCATCAATAAATTTACTGTCAATACAAGGTTGTTGATTTATTTCGATGCCATATGGAGGCCCCCCACTGATATTGTCCTTATGCAAGCAATCCGCCGCCAACTCAAGGATTGGCAAATCCCCATCAACGATGGTTTCACTGGCAATCTCTAACCAATCTGAGCTCCTTACTTCCTCCAATACCTGCGCCAAAGGAGCAACTTGCAAAGGATCGGCAAGTTCCCAAATTATATCAGGTGAATCCTCGTAGTTCCACGCCAAATTACAACTGCCCACTATTTTGTAAAAATACTTAAGAGACAAAGGAAGCGACCCAATCGATGCTATTTCTTGCTCAATGTGCTCTATAATGCTTAGAACGTCCGGCGTAGGCCTCACAAGAGTCTCATCGTTGCCTTTGGCTCCCTTCCAGAAGATGTAGCCCAACGATTTTAACTCGGCGTAAATTACCTCTATATTGTAAGCGACCCGTTCAAAGGTTTCTTCAAGAACGGCGTTTATTTCATCAAAATTTTTCTGTTCAAATGCGGCAGTACCTAAACGCTCAATATCACTAAACACGGACACTGTTTCGCCGTTTTGGTATCGACTAAGTAGACTCATTGTGCTGTTTTTGGTTGTTGAAAGCTATTGAATTACTTAACGGCCCATAAAAAAATTGGCAGTTCCATGGGCCGCTGAACTTCCTCGTCTACTAAGCCTTTATTTGTAGATATTGAACAAGAAATGTACCACTTAGTAGAGGTAATGGAAAAGGTATTTTCATTTGGTTTTACTTTTGAATAAATTGTGCGAACTAGATATGTATAGTCGTCAGTCCCATATATCTACTTATATAATTTACCGAAAGCTGGACTTTCGTTGAACGTAGAAACGAGAATTGTCGTGTAGATAAAATGACTTAGCTACAGGATAAAGTGACACTACTTCTTGATAGAATTAGTAGCGAAAGTCTTCCGTTAAGTTGTCTAAGAAGCTATTGAAATCTTTAGCGATAATGTGAATATTGGGAGCATCTGCCTCGCCTTCCACTTCATATTCCTCTTCCTTTTCATGGTCCCAAAAATAAATATATCCAATGTCCTCGCCCTTGCATGAAATGCACACCAAATTTCCCCCATCGTCATAAGCAATTGGAATCATCCTGTCCGGAATACGTTTTTTCTCAATTTTATATGTCGAGATATGCTCTTCTAAATCATCATAATCACTTCCGCCGATTGCTAAGAATAGTCGTACGGTAGATTCAGTCATTGTCCCATGCTCATTGAAGCTGAAAATATTTGGCAATACCTGTCCTCCATTGTGCTTCAATAAATGCTGTTTGTATTCTTTGGAAAAAGGCATTTCTGTCAATTGCTCTACCCGTTGTATATCCGCAAGAGTAATTGAGGGATACGTTTCTGAAAATGTCGGCATGGGTTTAATTTCGCTTTTTAAAAATACCGTAGGCTCCAGTAGATGTTCGGTAATTGACTTTTAAATGAGGCAAAAGGATGAGTGGTAGCCACTCCAACCTCTCAACCTCAGCAACTCACAATGGGATCTTGCTCCGTGCAACTTATTGACATAGCAAATTCGGCATCATTAAAATACTTCCGGTCAAACTCATAATAGCCGAAGGTAATTTCCTAATAAAACTTCCAGATCTTCTGTGGAACAATTGAATTTGTTGTCTAATGCCTCAAGTTTTCCCATTAGGTCATCGTCGAAGCCAACTAACTTATCGATTTCTCTATTGAACACCTTTCTGCGGAAATTATCCAGTTCGTCCGCCTGATAGTTGACAAGTTCAAGAGCCTCCTGTAGTAATTGAGATCCTATTAATGCATTTATGTCTTTGAGAAATCCGATTGTGATTGCCGCAAACTGTCCGTAACCATTGAAAAAATACTGATGAAATCCACCGTTAAATACCTGTTGGTTGAGTACAGCAATAGTATAGACAGTTTTTTGATCATCTGGCAGATTAATTACATAGCTATACCAGAAGTCTGCGTCACTTAGGGTATTCGCATTTATGCCACCAACCGCCTCTTTAAAAATTTTGTCGATTATTTCAGATCTATCCATAATGTCATTATTTTAAAAAACGCTTGGGTACTACCGCACCGTTTGCATTTACTTATTAACCACTCTTTTGGTATAAATATTACCCCTTGCATCTTGCAGCAGTAAGGTATAAACCCCAGGAATCAGATTTGGCACATTCAATGAATAGCTGCCTTGTTGCCAGTTCAAGCTCTTTGAAAATACTTTTTGACCAGAAATATTTATTAAGGAAAGGTTGGTTAGTATGGAAGGTCCCTTAGTTGATACACTGATTACCTTGTTAAAAGGATTTGGATAAACCTGGACATCGTTTTCCTTAACTATTTCTTTTACGGAAACGCCATCGTCAAAAGTTTCATAGTAAAAACGAAGTATATTGTAGGGGTTTGATGTGGGGCTTGTTGAATTGTACACTGTTATTTTTTCGGGATTCTGGAAACTATTATACTCATAGCGATATATTTTTTCCGATTGACTTGAAGTTGAGTAGATAATCCATCGAGCTGAGTCGGGCAGGTTCGTACTTGCATTTGGATAGAAAATTTTAATTCTTCTACTGGAACTATTTCCAGTTGATGGTGAGATGGATTTGTTTTCCCAAAATGTAGCATAAGGGACGTTAGAAATGTATCCCAGGGAGTCGTGGATGATCTGTATCGGCGATCCCTGATCGTAGGCCACTGATTTCATAGTCTCCAATTTTCCGTCAGGATAATAGGCATAAGTTGTAACACGCTTCGGTGATAACACAGATGATGACATGGAAAACTGCGAATCGACCATCCTTATCCCGTTGCTGTAGTGATACTGGGTTGTGCTTTCAAATTCCCAGCCTCCATTATCCTTGATCCAACTGCTATCCATCTCTATCTTACCGCTGGCATTATAGAAGAAGTGCAGGATGTTGGTTGTATCTGCGGGCGTAGCACTACTATAACTGGAGAAATAATAAGTGATAGGACGATTTGTAGCATCGTAAGTAACTGCCATTTGATAACGATCGTTAGGGAAGGCCCATGCACCTAACTCTGACTGAACGAAGCTTAATTGGTTGTCAGGCCGATAAATGCCGTAGTCACGGGAAGTTATCTGACTATTCTCGATTTGGATAAGTGTATCAGCAAGCACATCCTCAGGCTTTTGAACATTAGGCATAACCTGGGACGGCAGCCAACCTATTAACAGCGATTCGTTATAAGTAAAGCTATTGTAGTTATATCTGGAACCTTTAGTTCCAGAATAAATAAAACTCGTAGAATCCCACAGGTTTGAATTGGTCTGCGTTTGGGCGACTACTCTTTGTTTTGTCCCAGTGGGCTTTTCTGCTGTAAAAGCTGATGCTTGTTGGCTTAGGGTAGCTAAAATGTAATTCTGGTGCAAATCATCATTGGTCTTAACTGGGTATGCAGCTTGCCCGAACACAGGAAAAATACTGAAGCTGGCTACTAATGCCATCAGACTTAGCTTCAATGTTGGTTTCATCATAGACAACCGTAGTTTTGTTGTATTGTTTGGTTAATTGAAGTATTTACTATCTAAGCGGTTGATACCACTTACGATCGTTCAATTTGTTTCATTTGTAAGCTACTGCTCTTTCGCCTAGGGAATACTAAAACCTGTTCTAACCATCTAAGGGCATAATAGAGTTTCATAAAGTGAAATTTCGCGCAAGGATACAAAGTTTGGAACGCAATTAGTTTAAAACAGCTTTGAATACTAATGGCAACGACAATATTGTTTTATTATCTTTTGTAGTTTCAACCTCAATCTCAGTAAACAAGATCAAGTCATCTGCCTTTAATTTCTGGAAGGCCTTTTTTAGTTCGTTGGAAAAGTAATTTCCAGTAGATGGATAGTATCCAACTACTGAGCCCTTTCTAAGTATCGTTGTTGTATAACGCTTCACAAAAATGCCAAGATCAACTTCAAATTCTTTAAATCTTGCAGTCAACCCATCTACCGAACTCAATTTTGTAATTGTAATTTCTCCACCTGTTTGGTTATTTAGATATACCTGGGGTGCCGGGAAAGGTTGTACCGAAATACGGCGCTCCTCCAACAAAATAGTGTCACCTGTTGGAGATAGTTTCTTAACATGAATGATGGCTTTTCCGATTTTACCTGGTCTGTATATTGCGATATCGTCATTTATCTGTATTTCGCCATTATCTGTCTCCAGTAGAATGCTATCTAGCGATTGCCTAACATTTATTTCTAATGAAGCCCCAACATCAAAATAGATTCGGTTGGGAGAGGAATTGGGAAAAACATATAATTTTCCGTTGGTTTGGCCATAGGAACAGCAATGCCATAGAGTGACAAGGCTAAGTAAAAAGCTTTTTTTAAACATAGATTGGTGTTTTTATTCGGTATCTGGAACAGGAGGAACCGTGGGCAGTACTCCTCTTGCATTGTTGTCAGCCATTTCTTTCATAAGTATATATAGCGCATCGACCATTCCATCAACTTGCCCGCTCCTATCATCTCCTCGAAAATAAACATCATTTTCAAACATTCCACCTTTATCCTCACCTCCATGTGGGAATTGTCTTGGGGCCTGAACTTGTTCTCCACTCGGAAGTGTCACAGTCTTAAATAAGACTTCTTGATTGTCATCCTCGTCTCCGTCAAGCCAGTCTCCGAAGTGCACGCCCTCGTGATAGATTGTGCTCATTATCAATAATAGTGCTGCCTGTCGCTCCTCCGGTGTTTGTGCTTCTTCTAGCTTACAAACCATATTCGCGTCAACATACATAATGCTATTGGCTCCCATTCCATTACTGTAGTAGCCATTTCCCGACGCTGGGACTGGCGATTGAAATATCAGAGTAGGTCCCTTGCCATCAGTGAACGCATCAAGAATTTCCTGTTCATTTCGAAATTGCCCATATTTAAAAAATGCATTCTTTATAGTTGGACTATTCCTAATGTCATTTTTAACGTAATGCAATAAATAGTCTGTTAGGATTTTCGAAAAGTTTCTAGTCTCAGCTGACATTTTAAGCATGCCTCCGATATCGATATTCTGTATTGGATTGTTTCCTGCATATGAATAAGGAGATTCATAGGCGAACTTTTCGGCTAACGGATCGACACTAAACCATCTGCCCAGTTGCATATCTTGCATCCTTGCGCCGTAGTCATACAGGTTTAGGTTAAGGCCTTTTTCCAGTTCTTTGCTATTGTACAAATAGGAATTAGGTTTAGCATTCGGCTGAAGGTCTGTCCGCACCGTCAATCCAAATGGGTAATAATGCGACTCCTCTTGTATCTTTCCCGTATAGTGTTCGATCATGATATTGTCAAACCACACATCTTTACCCACACTTTGGTTGTCCACATAAATTACCACATATCCCGGCCCAGTGGCATTACAGCAAACTTGTTGTCCTGCTCCGCTGGCCTGCCCTACCGGTGTCATGGTCATAAAGCCGTTCATGCCCTGGCCTTGGGGTACTCCAGGTACCTGCGTAATGCTACTGGCCCCTTCGATCAACTCCAGCTTATCGTTGAAGAACAATACATTCAAATGTGCTTTGGGCGCATTGGGATCATTGTTGCTTTCGATCAGGTTAGCCAGTTGACTGGGCAATGCTGCGTTGTTTAAGGCCTGGGTAATCGTCCTTACATTATCCGGCAACTCCGCGATAGGTACACCGGCGTAGGTATTGCCGTTCAGCAAGGCACTGCTCAAAGATTCTATGATAGATTCTACACCGGTTTCATTGTTCTGAGAATAGGTTCCCTCATAGTAAGCATCGGCACTAATGGTGAACTGATCGCCCGGCATTACCTGTAGCATGATAGCTGTACCTACTCTGCGACTAGGATCACCACCATCGAGGCGTGCCGCCATACCATCACCACCAGGGCGGGTATCTCGTACATTGGGTATATTGTCAAAGACCAGTTGTTCAACATTGGCGGTAGCAATTTCATGCATCGCCAGGTATTCGGCCGAGATCGGCTCCGCGGTAATCGTACTGCGCACATTGCCCAGGTGATCCTTTACAAAATAATCGTACTGGAATTTAGTTGGGTAGTTAGGCGAAGGACCCGGCACAGGCCTGGCCCTCCCTTCCCCGGTCAGCATATATTCCAGGACATCATTCTTATAGACGAAGTTACCGATATAATCATATATATCATCCTGGTTGCTCGCATTGGTATGCACTTTTTTGCGGAGACGGTTGCCGGCGGCATCGTAGGTATAGGCAATGTAGCCCTGGCCGGTAGTAATGATCTCCGGTTTGTTGAGGCGGCTATAGGTAATACTGGTAACACCTTTGTTGTCGTCCCTGGTCAGGTTACCGTTGGCGTCATAAAAATACTCCACAGCCCCCTGGTTGTTGTTGTCCTTAAAATCAGGCAATGATTGGGTGCTGGCCGCACTTACACCGTCAACGACCTTAATCAGTTGGTTGCTGTTCGGCGCATAGGTGTAAGTAAGCTGGTCCATATTGATGGGCGAATTGATCGCAGGCGGGTTAATGCCCCGCTGGTTCATGCTCTGGATATTACCATTCAGATCATAGGTGATATTGGAAGCGGTATAATCATAGCTTGTCTTCACCCAATTGTTGGTTACGTTCTTTCGGGCATACTCTGCATGCGTAAGACGGTTCAGGGGATCATAGCTGTAGCCGTAAGCTTCTTCCGGTGAGGTATTACTATACTTACGCCACACAATGCCAGCTATATTGCCGTTATATAGTTTGCTGGCAAAACCTTTATCATAAAACAGCCTCTCATCAAAAACAAGGTTGCTCTGCGATGCGTTCTGGAACGTATTTTTAACCTCGATGTGGTTAAGAAAACCGCGCATATTGTATTCGTTGAGAAAATTAGCAGCGGGAGTTTGCCGTACTACATTACGGCCTAAATGATCATAATAATAGTTGCCGAATTGGTACTCGATACCATCGTCTATTTTCTGGGTCATGCTTTTGACCAGTCCGCTGCCACCCGCTTGGCGCAGGTCAATATTAGTAGTGGTCACAATTTTGAAACTGGTATGAGCACCATCGGCTGTCCCTGGAATCTCCTGTGCATTGGGGTTTTGGTGCCGAAGGATATTTTTCCAGGGCATACCCTGGAAGTAGTAAATATTGCTGCTAATGTCGACACCGCCTGCAAGGTTGTCTGATTGAGATTGGATAATCTTTCCCTTGTCATCATAATAATTGACAGTTCTGATCCAGGCCTCGCTATTGGCCTCTTCAGGGTCAATCACGCGTATTTGGGAGCCTGTTACCAAACCCTTTGTGTGCGCCGATAAAACCGAAGGTACAACGGTACCGTCTGTAGGCAGGCCTATCCCGCTAAACTGGTTGGCATCGTAAGGGAACCAGCCACAGTTGGCATATTCATCATAATAGGTATAGCTGAGAAAGGTACAGCTAACCGTGTTAGCCGGAGGGTACGTGTGTAGGAGGTTGTGGTGTGTAATGTAATATACAATGTCATTTGTCGGGGCAGTTGTATTGGTGTTGACCACATTCTGGATATAATCCCTGGTGACGGTACCCCAATTTGCAATCCCGGTAGTTGTAGGCCTATCGAATGCATCATAGGTTGTGAAGGCCCAGCGGTCTGTAGCAAGGTTACCATCCTGGTAAAACACCATCCTGTCACGCTTATCGTACACGTAATACTCTTTTGCCTTGCCAGGCAGCTTTTTCTCGATCAACCTGCCTTTGGCATCATAGAAATAGCTATAGCAGAGATCAGCAACGGAAGATACATTCCAGGTGGATGAAATAGCTGCCACGGCCTTAGGCGGGATTACATAGCGGAGCTTTTGCAGGTTATCATACACATAGTACGTACAAGCGAAGCCATCGTGGGTAATTCCTGTACCCGACACCCAGGTTTTCTTCAGGATGGTCAGGCCGCGTTTATCCTTGTATTCCAGACTCCACTTACCATCCTCGTCTATCACTTTTAAAATACTTAACTGATTGCCGGAATAGGTTAAAGTGGTAGAAGGAACCTCACTAGGGTTACTACCAATAACGAACTGACGTACACCTTCCGCTGCAATGTTACTCCAATATTCAGTGGTTACTCCTCTGCCACTGCCTACCCAGCTAGTACCAGGGGCAAGCGTTTTTGTAACGCGGGCTACAGGGGAATTTTCAAAGACTGTTTTGCTAAAGGGCTCTTCGTCGGGCACGCCACCGGCATCATAAAAGCGCCTGATCCTGGAATTGGGTGTTTCTGAAAGCAATCCGAAAGATTGGCTTACCGGGATGGTAAAGGGCAGGTATTGGTAGGTTTCCCTGCCGGTGCCCGCATCATATACTTTATGGGTCACCAGGTCAAATCCATCAGGATGGGCGTTCTTGCCTACAGTTTGCATGGGCCGTCCGAGGCCGTCTGCGTAATCGGTGCTTTGGCGGTACATACCGCTTGCCGGGGGCCAGGTTGCCGTCGGCGCATCGGGTATTTGCGTACGTACAAAGTTGTATTTATTCACACCTAATAAGGTGGACAAACCGAAATATGGGACAGCAGGCTGGGTGCTGGTTATGGTTTCCGGCAGATTGGTGGCAGGGTTGCTGACCTGCTGTGCCTGCGATAAACCTGTTATCAAAAACAGGGCGCAGGAAAAGAAAGTTGTATATCGAAGTATGTTTTTCATGAGGTTATATTATTGAGCACCCTGGTATTGATAGGTATATTTTTTAAGGATCTTGCCGAACACGTCCCGTTCTATGCTTAACCTGCCCATGGCATCGTACTCATAGAAAATAACACGGCTACCGGCATCATCCCGGCTGGTAATGCCGGTCAAAGGTTCATAAGTGAAGCTCTCCATTTGTGCGTCTTTAGGATAAAAGCGCAGCTCATCTACCAATCCGGTACCAGCGAGTTCCACGAAATTTAATGGGTTTTGAAGCAAATGTTCACAATAGGTCCAGCCGTCAGGAGTAGAGGTACCTGTTGTCATAGAAATGGTTCCTACTATGCTTACCGCCCCACCCTTTTTCCAATAGGATACGATATACATACCGGGTACTGGTTGGTGTGGGACGTATGGTCCGCCATCCGAAGGGGGTATGAACATGCCGGGTTTGGCTGCGCCGGAAGACAGGTCAAACGCCCGCTTGCCGGTAAATTTATCCGTTGTGACTATACCAGCCTCTCCGTATTCCCAGTTGCCATTTGCGCCCTTTTCAAAACTGGTGAAACCCCGCTTGTTGCTGAAGCTGTCATTGACTACTTTGGCAATTGGCAGAGTATTATTATAGCCCCAGATATAGCCAAGCTTGGCCTGGCCTTCGCCTAGTAAAGTAATCGGGTTGCCTACCGGGTCATATTCTTCAATGGTTCCTTTCAGCCCATACCGGCTATCCTTATTAATGGTATTCGCGCTGGCAGCCGCAGGCTGGAAGTCAGGGATGCCTGCTGCTATATCGAGGTTGCTTGTAGTGGTAGCCAGCACGCTATTGGCAGGTGTGGTACCGTTTTTAAACCCAGTATAAGCTGCTGCAATAGTTAACGCCTGGCTGCTACTTGGTAGCCATTTCTGGGTATATTGCTCTACGGGCACATTGTGTATATGTTTCTCCTGCATCCTTGCTATGGCTGCAGCCTCTCCGGAAGGGGTACCGCTAAAGGCAAAGTCCGTCGGGTACCTGACGAAGCTGGTTTGCTTGCTGCCATCTGACAGGTAGGTAGTGGAACGGGTCAGCTCTCTGTGTTGCGGATTATCATAGCTGTTGACGCTTAGCGTAGTGATACCAGTGTGGAAGTCTTCGACTTTCACGCTGTCCGTATAGAGCCAATCGCAAGGGAAACTATAAATCTTCTGATTATAATGTGCCTGATAATTGCCTCCTGGAGTGTAGCAGGGATGGGCCCCGGTACGGATTGCCGTATGGCCTGCAAAGTTTTCAGAAGGGTTGAGTATAATTGGTGTACCATAAGTAGTTCTTCTGACTTCTGCGTTGGTAGAGGTAAACTCACTTTTCTTTGTTAGTCTCCCCCATCGCCAAGTGGAGGGCACTTCACCGTGATTACTTGTTTCATTAAAATTGGTGAAATTATAAACAGTATATCCTGCTTCGCCATTACCAATAGTCTCCCTCACCCAACTATAGCCAGCCTGCACTCCTGCATTGAAGTTGTGTACGCTGTTGGAGCTGACATACATGCCTTCTATAGGTAACATATACATACAGTCTGTGGAATTACCGGAAGGTGGGTTGCCATTATTGTAATAGTAGTACTTGTTCATCACCGGCTCATGGTATTCCGGCACTGCAATAAATGAGGGGGTGGAATAGTCGTAATTTTTGACGATGGATTTACGGCTGAACGTATCAAACAGGACTATGCTCCTAATGCGGCAGCCACCGAGGTAATCCGCAGGAGGTGTAATTACATTGGCTACCTTACGTGGCCACTTAGCCTTTAATGCAACTTCTATAGAATAGCCGGGACTATTGATATGCCCTTTGAACGAATAATATTTACCAGGGTGCAATGTAAGGTCATTGGTATAATAATACGCGCCACTCGAAAGCCAATTAAAGGATTTGCTGGCCCTTACTGTTGGTGTGGTGGTGAAAGGTACGCCTGCTGGCCGCTCATTCAGCCAGCCCATTCCTGCCGCATGGTTTACCGGAAGTGGAAGATTAGGGCCACTGATACCCATACCGCAGGTCCATGTGGCTTGTATACCGTTGCCAAAAAGATCTGCTGGTGTAGTTGGAATTGCCAATACATCGTCTGCCCACTCAGCGTTTATTTCATCGTCCTGGCAGAGCCATACATGTTCAATTAATGTATCAGTATATACGATAATGCTGTCCAACTGTTGGGTAGGATAAGTTTTAGCATGCACATCCCAGGTAAAGGCAGCATAGCCCCCGGTGGGATAATACATTTTAGTAAGGATGGCGGCCTTGGTAAAATTGGGGTTGGCGTCGCGGTTGGCACCATAATAGTTCATGCCCGGATAGCTAAAGCTAGGGATCAGTCCCCTGGTATCGTTTATAGCTGCGCCATTATAATACCCCCAATGATCTATCCGGTTGGAAGCCTTACTCGGCAAGGCGAGCGGGGTGTATTCAAAACTGTATTTATGGGCCGAAGGGGAATTAATGCTGGACAAATCCGGCGCAAACGTAACGGCATCCAACTTCAGCCTTTTGCCATTCATGTCGTTGACATTGGGTGTCAGGAAATAAGAATGGTCAAAATGGACCACCCTGATGGTTTCGCCATCTTTATTCTTCAGGAAAAGATTTTTTACCCTGGGACTGCCGGCAGCCATGTCTTCCCTGTCACCAGTCACAAAGTCATATTCGATGCTGCCCTGGTTCCAGGTAATGGTTTTCAACTGCCAGCCGTGGCTGATCTGCTCGATCTGTTCAAACTGCCCGGGCTTTGCCGGATCATTGGGTCCCATATCATCATCGAAAGGCAATGGCTGGGGAGCATTAGGCCTGTAGGTGTAAAAATGGTAACTCCTGCCGATAACTTCTGTTGTTACTATCGGCTCATAATCCAGGGAAATCGTATCCGTGTTATTGGCATCTACAATTTTGGTCAGGTACCAGGTTCTCGACCGCGTGATGGATTCTGAAGACCTATTGGCCGTATTTTCCATTTTTTGAAAGAAATATTGCGTACCGTCCTGGGTAATAAACTTCCATTCTGGTTGGCTACCGTTCATCCATGTTGTAACAGCAATGTTTTGCTGGGGCAAGAACCTGATCTGATCGGCATAGATAAACTTACCACTTAAACCCGCAAAGGAGAAGGTGTACAAGTCTGGTGCCCCGTCCTGGCCGCCGGTGGATAGCGACTCCAGTAGTGCCTGGTCGGTTGGGTTGGTGCTCAGTAAGGCACCATTATCCCAGCCAAGTCCATTTTGGTGATAAGTATTGTTGTCTGGAATGCCTAGGACTGTTTCTTGGAGCACGCCTTCTGCCACCAGTGACCAGCCTAATCCGACATTGCTTGCGTTTTCCGCAACACGGATACCGGAAGCGCCGTACTTCAGCACAATAGGCAGGTTCAGCTTACCTGTATTAATTGTATAGATGGGTACCGAAATATCAGGCGTTCCTGTATAGTAACTTACTGGCACATCGGTGAACTTCAGCAGGCTGGCAACGGTAGCTGAGGGAATGGTAATCTTGCCTAGTTGTTGCTCCAGATTAGGCGGTGGTGAGCTTTGGCTGATCGCCCTTGCAAAGGAAAGGAGCAAAAATGTCAACAGCAGGAGATTCTTGATCATAGGTTTTTCCGAATTTTTAGTCTTTACTCAATTAACTGATATGGTGTATTGCAAAGTTCTTGTTTGATGCAGCCATCCTTTGGCGCAGCTCCTTTTCTATTTGGCCCAGCCAAATCTCAGTACAAACGGGCTTCTCATGTTTTCCTGCTGCCAAAGGAAGTTGTATCCAATCAGTATTGTACCGTTATATTTACTGTTGAGCCGGTAACGCTTCATAATCCCTACATAGGCTAATTGCTGCTGTCCGCCGAACATATCTTTAAAGATGTTCTCATTACTTGAGGGGTTGGATGGATCGCCTCCATCAGGCGTTTTGTTGAGATACGGCCTGTTGCCGGGGCGGAAAACCCGCTCATAGCCAGCCTGTATGCTAAAACCATACAGGGCTTTCCAATCGGCGAAGGCGCGGGTACCGATGCCTTCATAGGTAAAGCGTATGTTCTGCCAGTTTTGCCCCAGGCCGGTACTGAGACTGATTCCCAGTCCATAACTCAGCCTGGGGTTGTGCTTGAAGGCTATGGATGCTGCGAGTTCCAGCATGGCCGGACGTAGACCATCGGGTGTGGCGCGCGTTGTCTGAAAGTTGTACGAGGTTTCCAGGCGCTGCCAGAAAGGTTTTCCACGTTCGGGGTTCTTCTTGAACGCAGGCTTCTCCATATGCTTTAGTTTGTCTTTGGCCTGCCTGGCTTCTGATAGCGTCTGTTTGGCTTCGCCTACGGCTTGCTTCGCCTCTTTTACTTTGCCGGTAATATCGCCCAGCTTGTCGGTGTAATGCTGCACTTGTTTGCCCATCTGCTCCTGTACGGCACCCAGGTTGTTGCCCAGCTTTTGCTGCAGCAGGGCATTGACCTGCGATTTTGTCTGGTAACCCAATTTCTGTAGATCTTCGGCTGTAGCATTGTTACCCAGGCCACCAAACACCTCACTATTGCCGTTTAAGGCTTCGTTAAAGCCCGGAGTACCTTGCAGGTATTCCAGCGCTTCCTCTTCGACTTCGTCCGGATCGTCGGCCAGCTTCTTCCAGGCTTTTATTTTTTCCTGTGCGTAGTATATCTGCTTCTGTATGTTTTGCAGGCCGCTTATGTTCTGGCTGCCGGCCAGTTGCTCGAGGCTGCTTGTCCGCTGTTTAATGAGCTCATCGATGCCTTGCTGTGCATTCAGCTGCTCGCGCAGCTCGTTCAATTTAGCGGTGTAAGGAATGTCCACACCGGCTTTATCGGCCAGGGCTGTGGCATTGTTGAGCTTGCCGCTTTGCTTGCTGATAAAGGATTGTACATTTCTGAGGCTATCGACCAGGGCGTTTTTCCTGTTGGCAAAACGGTGACGCAATGAGGCTGTATCCTGCTGCAGGCGGGCTATAGAATCGTAGCTCAGCCGCTGCTGCATATACTGTCGGTACAGGGTAGAATCTTTGGCTGCGAGCTGACGGGCTATCCTGGCTTCTTTGCGTTGCAGCTTACGCAGCAGGCGTTGTTGTATTTTGCCAGAGCGGCCCAGGTATTTATGGAGGTCTGCTGTACGGTTGCCGAGATATTGCTGAGCATAGTCAGCGGCTTCCTCTCCGTCCTGCGCATAGCTAACAAAGCCGATTAGCATCAGCAAAAAGACGCCTGCCATTATACAAAATCGTGAGAGAAGAAACATACGCCGAGGGTTCTAAAAAAAGTACAATTCTTAACAAATTTCAGATGGGCACAACGGTACACTGCCCGACTACAGTAAAGCGGAATACACTTAGTTTAATTCAGACGGTTCAGTGGCAATTTACAAGACAAGCGAACCTTTATCAAAATACTATAAGGCATTAGGTTTTGCCTGTATAATCTATGCGGCGCAAAGTTGCATCCATGCGCTTGCATTTCCTACAGACTAAAACCTGTAAACTTTTGTAAGTGGATTGGTTAATTAGTTAAAGAAAATCCCCCCTTCATAAGAAGGGGAAGATTTTCAGGCAACCAAACATAGCCCCAAACCACTATGATAGAAACTTAATAGCAAACTGTTAGGATACATAGAATTCAGAAAGTTAGTCCGGGCACAATAGGGCACAAAAAAGCATCGTGGGCGCTGTTCACATCACTTGTACCTAGGGCTGTCGAAGGCCTTGCACACAAGCAACGCTAAAACGCCCACGATGCTATCGTGGACGTTTAGCTTGTTACTCGGCTGTGTGCTTTTGAATTTCGACATTTTAGGCACAGCTTCGTATAGCTAAACGCTAACAAATATTTGACTGGTGGGTAACCGAGTACACGGCTAGCCCACAAACTTAATTTCTTTCACGTAAGTAAGCAAAAAGCGATTATCAGTAAAATTGATACTGCTCTCTGCGGAGGCAAAAATGATAAACTATTAAATGATGACCAAAGGAATAAACCTTTGACTTTTTCAGGTAAAAACCCCGCAATAAATCTATAACTCGTTTAGTTTACTCTTCAAACTATTCACATAATTTGGTCCAATGTCAAGAGTTAGATCATTTGATAAAACAACCTGATTGAAGACAATACGGGATATGAAATTGAGATTTACAATATGCGATTTGTGTATTCTCGCAAAATCAGAAGCAGGCAATAACATTTCAAAATTACTAAGTGTGTTATTAACCATTAAAGGCTTAGCATTTGTGGTGTACAGCAACACGTACTTGTTGCTTGCTTTAAGCCAGATCAAGTCTTTTAGAAATACCTGGTAACTATGGTTGCTGTCGGTTTTAACGAAGATCGAATCGGGTCGCCGATGCTGAAAGCCGTTGTTGCTAAGCCACCTTCTAGCCCGTTCTATCGCCTTCAAAAATTTATCGGACCTGACAGGCTTACTAAGATAGCCTACAGCGCCCAGATCAATCGCGTCCGACGCGTAGTCCGCGTGAGCCGTAACAAATATGATAACTACCCGATCACCTATGCGCTCTGCAACCTCGATGCCGTCCATATCAGGCATATCGATATCCAGGAAAACAATATCGGTTTGCACCTCTCCTGTTACTATCTTCCTTACAGCGGACATGGCGTTGTTGTCACTACCCACCAATTGAAGTTCCGGTGTAGCGGCAATGTGATACGATAAGTTCACTATAGCATGGTCCTGATCATCGATAATAAAACACCTCATACACTAGAGTTGAATGGTGAGGGAAACTGCATATTCCTCATCGTTCTCACGAACATCGAAACTATGCTGTCCGAAATAATAGTAGTTAAGTATATGCTTTACACTGGTCAGTCCTATGCCATTTCCCGGAGAAGTCCTTTTCTTCTTTTGGTTCCAGGTGTTCAGGTAAAGGAATCCCTTGTCAATTTTGATGTCAATCGTCGCCGGGGCCTTGGGATCATTGAGCTTTCCATATTTAAGAACATTTTCGATTACAGGCATTAATAGTGACGGAGGCAGCAGCAGTTTGTCATCACCGACCTCTAGCTCAGTTGTTACCCGAAGACTTTGGCGATCACCGTGTATCAGGCGTTGCAGCGCAATCATATTTTCAATTTGTGATAATGAATTACTTATCGGCACCTTATCTACTCTTTGGGCATTGATCAATGCGGGTTCCAACACCGATGACAGAAGTACAATGGCTTCTGTCATTTGGGGAGCGAGCTTGCGACTTTGAGCTTCCAGGTAGCTCAAACCGTTATGAAGGGTGTGAGGATTGAGCTGCAACTGCACCATCGTGTTTTCAATCCTCGCCCTTTCTTCATTTACGTGGAGAAGTTCAAAACGTATCTTTTCTTTTTCTACTCTCCTACGTTCTAGTGCCTTTAACACAACTATGAAAAAACTAAACCCAAGCGCATATTCAAGGCGCCATATGGTTAAAACAAGTCGATCCCCCGATAGCAACAGCTGCCAAAAAGACCCAACCGAAGCATGATTGACAGCAAGCCAACATCGCGCTAAGTGGTTGGCCGCGATTAATACGATTAGGCTACTCACGAAGCGTAGCGGTTTCCGCTTAATCAAAAGAAGTGGAGCAACCCATACGAGATTACTATAAAACGTTACAAGCTCCAGCACGTAAGTTAAATAGCCGATCACTGTAGGTGGGTTTCCCCCTCTATATAGCACAAATATCTCAATAGCGATATGCAAGAGCATCCAGCCCAATGGCAGAACCAGGTTTTCGAAAATTTTGCGTTGCATTCTTAAATCGTTTATTGATTTTTTTATACACTGCTGTAATAGTGTTTCACAACACTGTACGAGCTGTTTACGAACTATTATTGGGGGTGCACTTAAGCTTTTTTAAGTTTATCGAGATAAATTATTTGATTACTTAAAAACATTTTTATGCAAAAACAAAAGGTAAAAGTTCGTCGCCTGTACGTATTCAGCTCCAAAAAAGTAGTGTCCAACAAAGCCGCCTCGTGGACTGAAACTACTGCGGCCACAATCTCCCGTGCCAGCACTTGTTGCTAAGGCAAGGCTTTCAAACGTGGGTGTCGCATTTTCCGTCCAGTATTTTTTCACTACAAAATCGGTTTCATGCAACGTCAAAAACTAAAAACACGCGCGCTTTATGTTTTCGTATCGTCGAAGAAAGTAACGAAAATAGCTGCTTCAGCTACCGAGCCCACGGTATACACCATCTCCCGGGCAAGTAGCTGCTGTTAAAAACCGCATCATCAAACAGGCGTATTTCAAAATGCGTCTGTTTGTTTTCTCCATGAAATATATTTCACACCCCAAAACTGAAGGTTCACACCCTGGATTTGAGCTTTCACGAAAAAGATTTGGAACTCGCTTTAACTGGCCTATACCTTAGCCTCTAGTTGGCACTTTGGTATGGATGTTGGAACACGCTAACCCTATGGAAGTGCGCCGGGTTGGAAGAATTTGAGTTGAGGTTTCATAGCATTCTGTTTGGTTGCCTACAAATTAAAAAATAATAGTCAATAATACAACCTGTGTAAATGTATCCACCGTGAAATACTAATGATTAATTGCGACACCGGTGCAGGGAATGCACAAACTATGAGACACCGCGCGTTAACCTCTTATTTCTTCACCAAACATATGCACCTTGAGTGTATGTCTCCAAACATTATTTCCAAACCCAAAACATTTTAATTTATGAAAAAGATTATCTTTTCAGCTGCCCTGCTGATGGGCTTTGCCACTATGTCTTTTGCCGGAAATCCCAAGGTTGAAACCAAGGATAACCCGAGCGCTACTAAAACAGAAGCTAAAGCCGGCACAGACCTGGTATGGTACAAGGTTGTTTATGACGCTAGCCATACCATGGGCTACATACCCGCGAATGCTCAACCTATTTTTGAGGGCGATCAATCTGGAGCCGAAGCCTTGGGAGAATGCCCGTCTGGCAACGCTAAAGATTGCCTTCGTGGGTTTGCGGACGAGCCTACTTTGCCGAGCAACGATCAGGGAGATCAGCAAGTAAAGAGGAATTAAAACCGTGTAAAAGGATGGAGGCATTTTGCTTCCATCCCTTTAGTTTCATCCCCTCGGCCATTTTCTTCCGGTATTTTTTTCAAATTTTTCTATCTGTTCCGTCTTGGTCGTGGTCTGTGGAAGCGTTACCGGTTTCCCATTCAACATATCTTCCAAATTTTGTCGACTAATTTCATATGTAATGCCACGTATAATACCTTTGGCATCTACAACGACAATATATGGAGTTACCCATATATCATACCGCGCAGCCAATACCGAATCATATGCTATTGGAAGATTTAGTTTGCAATTTTCTCTAATTCTTTCAAACCGTTCCTGCACAACTTTATTATCCGGCTTGCCGCTATATTGCGAGCCTGTGTAACCCACCATCAGAAAATCGATTCGATCTGAAAAGATTTTGCGCAGACTATCCGTCTTTGGCATGCTCTCAAAACAAGTGCCGCAGTGCGCCCCGAAGAAATCTAAAATGAGCCAGCGGTCTTTAAAGTCTTTCAGCTTCACGTTTTGTTTCTGGAAGTAATGTACATCAGCAAGCTGAAAGTCAGGCATTGCTTTACCAACTTCAAGCCAGGTAACATTTTGCTTTTGAGATTTAGCTTGTAAGAACAGGCAAAATGATATCAGGAACATTATTACTTTCATCTTTTTATTTTTAATTTGTGTATCCAGGATTCTGGATTAAAAAAGGGTTGTCTTGAATCTGAAACAGGGGAATAGGATATAGTTGATCGGTTGATTGCCAGGTAGGCGCCTTAAAGGAAGCTAAAATTCCGTCTGCTTTCCCCAGCCGTTTTAAGTCGAACCAACGGTTTCCCCACTCCGCAAAAAGCTCCGTCTGCCTCTCTTTTAAAATAGCATCGAGCAGTTCTGTTTTGGAAATGTTTGGATTTGTTGTCTTGACATGCGGCACACCAGCCCTATTTCTTATTCTGTCTATGTCATCAATCGCTGCAGCTATCAGGTCCTGATTAGCAAGGGCTTCCGCGCGGATCAGGTACTGCTCCGCCAGGCGTTGAACAATATAAAATTCACTTATCGGTGTGCTTGTTCTAACCTTGTACTTGCAAGGATAGGAGAAAACCGTTCCAGCCACGGTATTGCTTTTTATCCATGCAGCTTTTCGACCGTCACCATTTTGAAACGCGTTCAGCAAGCTATCTGTAATCGCAAAAGCTGGCCTGACCGTTGTTGATGAAGGGATGAAAAGTGATCCTTCGTATACGTTCCCATTTTGCTTGGCGATTTGGAATATCGTTTCCTTTGAAGTATTTCCAAACACTGTCCCTAAAGGTTCCAATGAATATTTCCCCGAGTTGATCACTTCAGTAGCCATTCTTTCCGCCTCGCTCCATTGACCCCGGTAGAGGTAGACTTTTGCGAGTAGCGCTGTAACTGCATCTTTGCTTACTCTTGTATTTGGAGAAGTTGCCTTTGCCTGGGTTAGCGCTTCCTTTGCCCTGATCAGGTCAGCTATGATCTGTCCATAAATTTCATCCACAGTAGCCCTTCCTGACTGCGCGTTCGCTTCGTAATCGGTCTTTGTAATCAATGGAACGCCTCCGTACAGGTTCACGAGGTTAAAATAGTGGAATGCTCTTATGAACAGCATCTCTCCTGTCAGTTGTTCTGTCACCACAGCTGACAACGAAGAAGATGCCGTCACACCTTCCAAAACAGCGTTCGCCTGATAGATATTTCGATAAGGACCCATCCAAAAAGTACCAGATAACGCATCAAGACTAGCCAGTAGCGAATTTGTTTTAAACGGGTCGTACACGGTGCTGCTATTCACATTTGTCAGCTCATCCGCGGATAAACCTGGATAAAGCGTTAACGCACCATTGCAAAACGAATTGCCCGATGCTACCAGCTGCACGTAGAGACCAACGCCAGCTGATGTGGCAGATTGATCGGTTGAGAATACCCTGCTTGATTCAGCTTTTGTTTCCGGAGGATCGATCTGGATAAATTTTTTGCATGCAGTAATGCTGCAAAGGCAAACCAATAGTAACAACCAAAAAAAATTTTCTGTCTTCATGTCTAAAGGATTATTTGTACACCACCCACAAAGGTTCTTAATGGAGGCATCCTGTAAAAGTCTTGTACCTCGGGGTCGGCGCCCTTATAGTTGGTGATCGTAAAGATGTTTTGAACACTTATATAAAGCCTACACGAGCTCAGCCCAGTCCTACTTATAGTTTTCGCAGGTATCTCACAGCCGAGGTTAAGATTGCGCAGCTTGATGTAGGATGCATCTGTATACCTTCCTGTAGAAAGACTCATCGCGCTTTGCGTGGTGCTGGCCGGCCCGTCGAATAGTGATGTAAATTTCTGGATCGCTGTCTGGTCGCCCGGCATTACCCATCTGTCCAGTACCAGATCCGGTTGGTTGGTTATGCGCCCAGGGGTAGTGCTGCCCAGCTGGGCCAGGTAATTTTGCCCTTCCTGCTTGGTAAACTGGAAAAAGAAAGAACAATCAAATGCGCCAACCTTTATATTATTTTGCAGCCCGCCATAATATTTTGGATCGAGGTTGCTAAAATAGAGATAGTCCCCATCATAGATTACACCATCTCCGTTTACGTCTTTAAACGAATAAAGTCCTGTCTGAGTATCGACGCCCAGGTATTCGAATGCCCGGACGAGCGTAAGTGATTTTCCTATTTCGTACTTTGTGCTATAACTGGAGCGGGCTAGGTCCGGGAAAGACAAAAGCTTGTTCTTAGGGAAAGAAATATTGAATGCGCTGGTCCATGAAAACTTTTGTTTACTGATATTTTTGCTGTTAATAGTTAGTTCAATGCCACTGTTTGCTACCAATCCTGGAAAGTTCTTTATGATGCTGCTCGATCCTGTTTGGGTAGGCAGCAAGTACCTTATTAATTGATTGCTGCTGCGGTTATCGTAATAGGAGCCGTTGAATAATATGCGGTCGTTTAGAAATCCAAGTTCCAGGGCCGCTTCGAATTTTTTATTTACTTCCCATCCATAATCCGGGTTGTATAATGCTGTTGGCATCAGCCCAGGGATACCCGTATATGCCACGCTTGTATTGCTCCATAAATTTAGATACTGATAGTCTCCTATCTGGTCATTGCCGGTGCTTCCATAGCTGGCCCTTAGTTTTCCAAAACTCAGAAATGACAGTTTCGTTTTAGCAAAGCTTTCCGAGCTGAATATCCAACCTGCGCCGACCGCCCCGAAATTGGCCCATTGCCGTCCCGGCCCGAAACGGCTTGATCCGTCTCTGCGCCCGGTAAGGTTAAGCAAGTACTTATTCTTTAAATTATAGGAAAGACGCCCGAACGCCGCGCTATATCGGTACTGCAATTGATTATTGATGGCTGTTACATTCCCCGCCGCGCTAATCGAATTCAGCAGTAGATCGGAATTATAGTTGGTTCCATTGGTCAGGTTGTTTGTCGACGACTTGTCCTGAAAGGTTGTTCCAAGTAGAATGTCCCAGCTGCCGTATTCATTTTTCATATTGTATTCTAGCTGGGGCTCTATAATCCAGCTGCGATTATTGCTATAGGCAAAACTTGCTGACGGAAGCGTACTCGTGTTGGGATCGATGGCTTTAGTTGGTACTGTACTTTTTTCCTGTGTATTAAATGTGTTATAACCCAGGTTAGCTTTGATTTTAAGTCCATCGATGATCTGGTAGGCTAGGTTTAAGTTGCCAATCAGGTTATCGTTGGTAGATTTATAGTTTTGATAAAGGAATGCAAGTGGATTGGTTTGGTTATTTAGGCTTCGGTAAGTTACGCCCAGATCGTCCCATTTCAGATCGCCACTCTCGGTGTACAGTTTCAGGTTCGGAATAAGGTTGATATATCTGGCCATATCAACGCGTGGAAGACTATTCCGATCGCTGGAATAGATTCCAGAAAATTGAACGGTCAGTTTACCATTTGCCGATCTATGATTGAGATTGAAGTTTGCAGAACCTATTTTGTCCGAAAAGTCTCCTGGATAAACGGTAGTTTCTCTGTGGTAGTTAGCGCCTAACCTAAACTGGGTAAAGGAATTCCCACCCGTCATCGCGACCTGGATATTGTTGTATCGCGCTGTTCCACCGAGGAGCAGGTCTTTAAAATCAGTAGTAACATTGGTTTCCAATATCATGATATCAGGGGCGTAACCAGCGTTGCTTGCGTCCGCACTCGGCGTTAGCCCATCGTTGTTCAGCGCCTCTCTTCGCATTTGAACATATTGCGACGTAGTAAGCATATTCATACTCCTGCCTATCCTACTAAAACCTGTGTTGCCGTTGACAATAATGTCCGTCTTCCCTTTGCTACCTTTTTTCGTAGTAATAAGAATTACGCCGTTAGCCCCGCGGCTACCATATATTGATGTGGCATCTGCATCTTTTAAAACCTCAACACTTTCTATGTCCTGTGGGTTTATGGAATTCAACGCGCTTAAACCGCCGGTATTTTGCGAGGTCGGATTATTCGCAGCAGACGTGAGTTGATTGGTAGTCAAATTACCTGTTTCAAAAGGAACGCCATCGATGACAAAAAGCGGGTTATTTTGAGAGATAGAGGGGTCCAACGAGCTCTGCCCGCGAATTTGAACGTTAAACCCTGAGCCGGGCACACCGCTGGTTTGCGTGATAATTAAGCCAGGAACGTGACCCTGTAATGCCGCCAATGGATTAGACACCGGCTGGCGACCTATATCTTCCGCTTTAATGGTGGTTACAGAGCCGGTATTAAACCTTTTTGTAGTTGTACCGTAGGCAATTACCTGTACCTCATCCAGGTCCGATACTGAGCGGCTCAGGCGTAGCACCATTACAGTAGTGGCGTTAAATGCTTGCGCAGGAAAGCCAATACCCTGTGCAATAATGGGTGCATCTTCCGGTACCTGGTACAGCTCAAAAGAGCCGCTGCTATTAGTAGTCGTAGCCCGGTCGGTACCTTGTAGCAATATGCTAATAGCGGGCAGCGGCTGGCCTGCTTCGTCCACCACCTTGCCGTTTACGTTTATCAGCTTTTTAGACGGTGCAACTGGCGTTTGTGGTTTACGAAACACTACCAGCATTTCCCCAACGGGCTTGCAGTCCAACTCTGTTTCCTTCAGCAGAGCCTTTAAGGTTTCCAGAACGGTACGGCTGGCTTTAGATAACGTAATTTTCCTATACTGCTTAACATCTCCGGGGTAACCGATGTTAATGCCGCTGGCTTTTGAGAGCCGGTTAATAGCGCTGGTAAGGCTCTCTCCGCTGGCCTCAAACGTTATAGCTTTGCTCCCTACCTGCGCCCGAGCGCTGCAAGGAAGCAACGCAGCTAGGCAAAAGGCATAAAAAAGGTAATACCGCCATCGTCGGATGGCTGTTTTTCTTAATCTTTGCATTAGTGTTTTGAATTTTTATGTTTGAAACCGTGTCCCCCCGCAACGCCGCCAAGCCAAAAGGGGGGACTTTTTTTCTTTTCTATTCTCTACAAGGTTGTCCTGAAATTTCAATTTTGCCCTGATTGCTGGTATAAGTTGCTCCCAATACGGTGCACAGAACATCAAGAACATCAGTGAGACTTTCTGTACCACTCAAAGGAGTTGCAAGGCTTACAACACAGTGCTCTAAGCCGGGCGATTTCAGTAAGATGTCGGCGCCATAACGTTCACGAAGCCGCGCCACTGCATCACCCAGTGCTGTATTATTGAAATGCAATCCTGCCTGCATCCAAGCTGTAACCGGTTCCAGCGCTGTCGTTTTTACCTGCGTGGTGGGCGCTGCGTTGAAGGTCGCAATTTGCTGGCCTGGAGTAAGCACACCTAATAGTGTATTGTCCCTTTCTACCCGTACTTTGCCACGAGTAACCGTTACTGAAACACTATCTCGCACCTGCTTTATATTAAAGGCCGTTCCTAGTACGGTAACGATAAGATCATTTACTTTAATAACAAATGGCTTGACGGGGTTATGCGCAATGTCAAAATACGCCTCACCGGTAAGGGTTACATGCCTACCCTCTTTGTTAAAGTTGTTAGTATCTACCTGTAATTGGCTACCAGCGTGTAGTATCACTACTGAGCTGTCGGGCAGGTGTAGGTACCTGCTATCCGCAACCTGGCTGTTGGTTACCTCGTAGTGTACTACGGCTGGCGGCTGTTTTACATGAGAAAAAGAGTTTTTATAAATATAGAATGATACCATCCCCAAGCCCAGAAGGCCTACCAGAGCTGCAGCTACTTTCATCCACTGCGTGAAAGTTGATCTTCGTTGTTCACCAAGTACTCTATTGGTTATCTGCCTTGCCTGATCTTCCGCATATCTTTTTGCTTCCGGTGTACCTTCCAGGTATTTTGGAGTGAAATTCGGATCATCCAACTGGTCATACCAGGCGTCGAGTTCCTGTCGCTCCTCCGGGGTCAATCGGTTTAGCCTATATTGCTCCAGTAAATATCCGAGGCGTTGTTGGTCCATGACGTGCCCTTTATTACTATATCGAAAAAAGAAGCTCCTACCCTACGTCAAATTCAATATTTTTTTATAAAAATATTTTTAATTTAACTTTGGAGTAATGGCCAACGCTTATGACATAGAGGATGATCATTTGCTCGCATTATGGAAAGAGGGTAATACTACAGCTTTCACCCGCTTTGTGGAACGGCATTTCCTTAGCATGGTACACATTGCTCAGCGCAAGGGCTGTACGTTAGAGACTGCAGAAGAATTGGCGCAGGATGCATTTGTTATTTTATACCGCAGCAATGAGGTTTCCCATAATCCTATAGCTTTTTGCACAAGCGTTTTAAAGAATAAAATTATTGATGAATATCGCCGCACGAAAGCATCGACAGTAATGACAGTTGCAACCGAGGAGCCAGCCACGGGCCTAGCTGGTGGTGATGGACATTCCGTTGAGTATAAGGAACTGGAATTGCAAGTGGCCCAGTATATTCAGCGATTGCCAGAACAAGCAAGGAAAGTTTTTCTTTTACGGCGGCAAGGAAATCTCACCAATCAACAGGTAGCCGATCAGCTCGGCATTTCGGTAAAGATGGTAGAGGCTCATATGACGAAAGCTCTGTCTCTACTTAGAAAGCAGATAGGCCATGTTGCCTTTATCGGATTAGTAGTAACAATCGGCCATTAATTCGAAAAAAATAACAGACCATCGTTCTCGTGTACAATGTCCAAGAAGCTGCCCATAAATAAAACACGATATATGAAACCGTCAATACTCATTATAGGATTTCTCCTCACGGTAAAAATTTCTGCTGCGCAATTTGACTCAACTACTATATTACAACAGCATACAATATTAAGGCCCAATATTCCGAACTACACCAGTCAACCGTTTTCGGTGCTCTATAATGCTTTATCAATTAAGCCAACTGTCGTGACAGGATTTAACCCCCATTTCAACAGGAACGTAGAGTGGGCTAGTCAATTTCACTATGCTAATCCTAACGATCCTAAATACTGGAGATTTTATGTTGACATTGAATGGGAGACGCCTATTCCAACATCAGAAACATTACAATACCAGGATAAAATCAGGCGAAATTTCGACACTCAGGAATATTCGATTTATGCGAATAAAATCGTGAAAAAAGTACAGTTATACCCAATCCCAATGGTAGATGGAGATGGCGTGTTGACGAAGAAAAAGCCGAAAGTAAAACCAGCGAAGAAAAAACAGGACCTATAGCTAGATAGAACGTTATAGAGCAAAACCCATAAACAATCTTTGGTAGGACCAATGATAAACAGCATCTACGAATTTGAAAAGATCGCGCTCAAGGCAATCGCAGAGTTCAGTTTTGAGGGAAATTGTATTTATTGTGACTGGTGTGTAAATCGTCTGTATATCTCCTACTCGTCGCTTTTAACTGAACGCTTAGGACCGTCGAGGGCAGCCCTTACTAAAGAGTGTAAAGATCAACTATCCACAGCAATTCGGGATAAAACCTTTATTATAAAAAATTACTATAGAAACCAACATCGCATGCAACGCCTGGACATAGAGTTTGAGTTGGATTTTCGGAATTCGGAGGACTGCGCAATTTTGAAGCTGACAGAGGCTATTGATAATACCTTTCAGTTTATGACAACAAAGAGCTGCGACTTGGTCATCCTGATGCCGTTATTATCTGTTGAGATAATTGATGCTATACTGACAAACGAGTACGGAATTGATACTAGCGATTTGGATAGGATAATTGGCCACGAACTACTGCAGAAGGAATTTGGAACGCAGCTGAAATTACTGAATGACGCGAAGAGCCATAATGGGTAAAGCTTCCCTGGCATAGCGAAATATATTCTCACTTGATCTTAGAGGGAAGTATGATTATAGCGCGCGATTGATAATTTTGCAAGATGAAGGCTAAACTATTCACCCTCCTTACTTTGTTATCTTTTTTAGCAACTGGTTGTATTAACACCATTGCCAATAGATCCTTTTCAATACATACCGGAAACAGTATTCAAACACGCCCCAAAAACGACAGTTGTTTTACGAAGCATATTGACATTGTACATTTCACAACCGATAGCCAACAACTGTACTACCGTGAAATTCATATATGTAAAACCAAAAATGGGAAAACTAAAACTGAAGAAACCAGGTTGGCAGAAACGCTTCCATATTACAGGACAGGCAATACTATCGTTAGTCCAACTGCTGTTTATGATACTTTGGAACTAAGGAAAGGACGGCTGAAAACTAAGTACGGCGACTCTTTTAAAGCAGTGAAGAAATTATTTTGAATCAACTTTTATCCATTGCGATATTGGTTAATACTGGTCCTCTAAGCCAACGATGTTGACCACGTAGTTCGGCCGTAGGTGCTACGAAGGGTGATGGCTGGCTCAAATCATTTAACCGTAGGTTTTGCAAAACTTGCGTTTCACGCCCCCTGTATTGCGTTTCACAAGATTTATTGAATGAGGAAGTCGGGCTACCTTATTTTCGACATTGACTTAGGTAAAATTTCAATTCAAACCGGGTTGGAAGCTTTAGAGGCGAACCGCCGTCTATCCTAGGAATATAGTCCTATTGAGGGATCTGGGCCTCTCCCTCTGATCCGACAAGTAAGACTCATTGCCTTACGAGTACGACTTAGATTGATTTTAGCCTAAAGTTATTGGAAAGTTTAGAGGCGAACCATCAGATTTACCCAGGCGCATGGGCCTATTAAGGGGATATGGGCCTCTTACTTTCTGATGTTGTTGTGCAAAAAACTATGTTTGGCAACTTCACCTCAGATTAATTCGAGATTAAATGAAAATATGGATATAGTGAAACCATTTTTATTTTTTGCAGGCATTGATGTGTCAGGGTCATGGTTAGACATCGCCCTTTTAGTTCCCGACCGAGGCATAGTACATCAGCAACGAATAGACAACACGCCTAAAGATATTCGCGCATGGTTAAAGCAGCTTTTCAAAGAACATCGAATTCACATGAAGCGTGTATTATTTTGTATGGAGCATACAGGTAAATACAATCATCCGTTCTTAACTGTTGCGGCGTCAAAGGGCATTAATGTTTGGGTGGAGTATCCCCTTCTGATTAAAAGAAGTATGGGTCTTGCCAGAGGTAAGACAGACAAGTGGGATGCCACGCGTATTGCCTGGTATGCCAATCGTTTTGCTGATAAAGCCAGGTTATGGAAGCCATTGGCTAAACCAATCGAAAAAATTAAAAAGCATCAATCGAAGCGCAGCCTTCTTGTTAAAACATACCTACAACTCAGTCATGATAACAAAACAGAACCCTTCTTTAAACACCTTTTCGCTTCGTTGCGGCAAACAATAGAGAGTTTGGATAAAAGTATGGAGCAATCTATATTAGAAGATTCTGACCTTGAGCAGCAATACCGATTACTGACATCCATACCTGGTATAGGGTTACAGACCGCTGTAGCTCTCATAGTCGCAACCAGGAACTTTACACGTTTGACAGATCGCAGAAAGCTTAGTTGCTATGTGGGAATAGCCCCATTTCCTTATGAATCTGGTAGTTCTCTTAGTCGGCGTAAAAGAATATCTAAAATAGGCGATCTGCATTTGAAAAGTTTATTGAGCATGTCTACCTGGAACGCTATTCGATCTGTTCCTCAGTTAAAAGAATTTTACGAGAGGAAGGTACAGGAAGGAAAGAGCAAACTGTCAGCAACAAACGCGGCGCGAAATAAAATGGTTGGGATCATTTTGTCGGTGATTAAAAGGCAAACCCCTTTTGCAAGGAGTTTTTTTCCCGATTGGAAATCATCACGTGAAAACAATGGCTATTTGCTGTCTAATAAATATCATTTCGATCATACGAGCCTACGATGATAAAACCTGACGAGCTCTATTCTTAATTGCTTCAACCCTTTCATCATTCTTCTTTACAGGCATTGCCACAATGAGAGCAGCAATTTTTTTGGCCGACTTTAGGTCATTTTTTGATCGATACAAATTTAACAGATGCTCCTTATACGCGAATTTATAAGGAATAAAATTACTTAAATCTTTAGCTGCCACAATTGCGTTGTCAATGTCTCCTTGGGTCTCATAAGCATGAGCGAGAAGTTCCAGAACTTCAACTGTCATAATCCGGTCCTTGCTTTGTTCAAGTATTTTCGTACATGACCTATCCTGCAAAACGTATAATAAAGAACCATAGTCCAGTAAAAATTTCGAATTATTTTTCAGCGCAGGATATAGCTGCTGATAGATAGCCACACGCTGATCATCAGGGAGAAAAACGTTACTTTGAATAGTGCGCCAGTTTCTTTGATTGGCAAACACGATGGTAGATTTTACAAGTACTACAGAAAATACGCCCAATAAAATTGTGGGAGGGACGGCTTGATACGGAAAGGTAATCTTTCCCAATAATACCGGGCTCGCGTAAGCCAGGCAAATGACGACAACAATCAATACAGCGTTAACATGAATCGAATAAGAAAAAATGCTCGTAATAAACAGAATCAGCAATACGCTGCGAATCGCAACCAATAAAGAATCGGTCTGTCGTGGCTTTTTAAAAAGAAAAATAGCAAACAAAGCAGCTATTACCAGAAAACCAAAAAGACCCAACTCAGCCAGCAATTGCAACGGTTCGTTATATGCAGCAAACACCTCATCTGCTGATAGCATTTCTTGTTGCCTCTCCACGGGTAAATTCGCAAAGTAGTCTGTCTGCCAACCTGGGTACTTATTAGGGAACTGTCCATACCCTATCCCCGTCCATACGTATTCTGCGAAATGTTTCAAAGTTATTTTCCAAATAACAAACCGACCGAAAGCTGATGCCCGCTTAAGGTAAAGAAGTAAGCCGAAGAGGATAAGTAGCACTAACGAAGACAGAATTATTAATTGCTTTCTATTGCGTTGTATTTTGTTGCTGTCGGTTAACAGCATCAGAAAATATACGGTCGCGCCTATAATTGCGGCTCTGGATGTAGTTATACTCACCAATACAACCACCAACACAAAAATAAATATCAGGACAGGGATTCTCCATTTCTTATTCAAGTACCTAAATATGAAATAGCGAATCAATGGCAAATGTAAAACCAGATAGATGGAGTATATCCCCGAATTATTTAAATGCCCCTTGATGAGCAGGAAGCGATCGGGTGAATTCATATTATCAAACAGATCAGCAAGCCCACTGCATACCTCAAACACAAAGAAGCACAGCAGAGTAGGAAATACTATTTGCTTAATGATGTCATTTCCTATACAACGCAACACTACAAATAAAGAAAGGAAAGAGATTGTATTACAGAATATTTCTTGATGAAAATTGTATTGCTCTAAGTTTAACAATAATAGCAAAAGGCAATAACAAACAGCCAACAATACAATTAAATCAACGATGGTATAGGAATAATCCTTTTGCCAGAAAGCGATAAGCAAGGTAACAACGGCCAATCCCGTAGTTGCAGGCAACATCAAATAGTGCCCGCTCCCGGGTATTTGTAAATAATTAAAGGAGTATGTGTACTCGAGCAATGCGTAAGCAAAACAGAGCACACATACTCCGGTAGAAAGTAAAAAGGAATCTTTAATATCAAGCGGTTTGCACAATAAATGCGAATTTTATTGAAAATGAATAATTGGCACTATGTAGATAAACTTTCCATTACTGTCAAATGATATATCAAGCAAAGCCCTTGGAGATCCTTTTGCCTGCAAAACACCCGCAATAAAACGCCCCGGTTTTTCCATATTTTGTCCGATTTCGTCACCATACTTTGATTGGTATTGCTTTCCACTCATTACAAATATGGAATCAGCTTTCAAGGAGTCAATGCTTAAGTCTGTACCGCGCAAGATTTCATGTTGTAGGTTATGACTGTATCCAAATTTGACAAACGATCTATGCATTTCTACCTTGTCAAAATACCTGTTCACGACCCTATCGTAAAACTCAAACTGCTTACCGGTGGTATCCTTCAATTGAGATGTGTCGGTGGGATTCTCTAATAGGTAATGATATAACCCAAGGATAGATCGTTTGGATTTGAGATCCACATCGTCAAATTTAATCTGCGCAATAAGATTTAAGTTAACAAGCATTAACCCTATCAATAGCACAAGGTATTTTCTTAGCATAATTTACAGTTTAATTAACCTCAGTAAAATTATTGTCCTCTTAAGTTCCAAAGTAGATTATGAAATGGTGTACTAAAAACAACAAATAGTACGACCAACAGCAACACACTCAAAATATGTTTACCTTTTTCCACGGTTTTTCCCTGTTTTCTTTGACTGCTCATCCACAATATTAGCCCTACTACATGGGAGAATAGGCAAAACCATAAAAGAAGACCATGACCTATTGGATTTGGATGCTTATCGTAGATAAACTTTAGTGAAGTTCCTAACAGGTAAATAGAGGCGATGCTCAAATGACAAATGAAAATTTTAAGCATTTCCTTCATTTTATTAATTACACTCTCCATCACTATTTGGTGCAGTAAGTGTGCCAGTTTGAATATTGGATGCCATTGAATGGTTAGTATCTTTCATTTGCTTCAGTAGTTTGTAAATTCCGTTGGGAGTTGTCTTATAGTTAATCCCGGCGCCAGTGATTTGATCCGGAATTGCTAGCTGACTAACACCCGACACCTGCACGGAATTGAAAATGCCTACAGCAAAATTTGCGCAATTGAAATCATTCAAGTCATATTTGAGATTTGCATAACTTAATGCAGTATTTTTCGCAATATTGAACTCACTCTCTGGCATATTGGGTATCGTTATAGAAGCATTGTATTCATGGCTGCCATCGTTTACCACCTTACTGTCTACGCCAGCAAATGTTAGACTTTTGGCCCCAATCAACGGATAAAATCCAAAAGTTTGACTAACGCTGGTGCTGCCATTTGTTTTAGTGAGTTTTACAAAGGCGTGTCCGGGAGTAGTGCCAACTGCAACAACTTCCGGATTAGTATTATTGGGAAGGTCAGCATACAAAGTCAGGGAGTATGTAGTGTTAGCATCAGAAGGAACATTATTGAAGCAATTCATGCGTTTAGCCAAATCCGTTTTTGGACCGCTTACAAACTCAAATGCCTGCATCTCAACAACAGTCGATCCACCAGTACCGCCGCCACCATAACCATACGTGTATGGATCAGTAGTTTGATAGGTATAAGTATAATAGGGGTTACTATTAAAATAGTAAAACAGACTATATAAGCTAATTGGAGAAGAATAGAGATATGCATTTACCGTTACAGATGGAAGCCAGCCATCCTCGTCTCCCATATCCGGGCTAACGAATCCAGCGCGAATAGTGGATGCTATCTGCTCTCCTTGCGCATTATACCTTATGCTTCTTATTGTGGTTTTATTATTCGCCACAGTATTTAATTTAACCACCCGGTTTTGTGCAAAAAAGACCTCTCTTCTGACGTCACCAGTGAAGCTGCTTGTTTTCAAAACGCCTTCGGTCAACTTTCCAGACTTTACGTCCGAAACATCAACCCAGTTGCCGATCAATCCCTTATCCGTTTTGCCTACTACCGCAAACTTTTTGCCGCCTTTCCCTTTTACATTAAAACGTACTCCGATTGTCTCGGTTTCACTTTTTTGCAGAAGGTTGTAGTTTACCAAATCAAGCGAAGCGTAATCTTGCGACGAAAGTTGCGTCTGTACAAATGCAGCAGCATCCTTTGCAAATGGATCTTTAACATCTTCAAGAGGTGTTTGGTGATCGGTTTTCCGACACGCAAAGTAACCGATTAACGGTAGGGCGAGCAACATTAAAAACAGTTGTTTTTTCATATTTATTATTTTATAAAGCAAAAGTAGGGGCCATTTTATATTGAAATATTTGATATTTATCAAACTTTTTGCAATGAATAATCGACTATAATTGCTTCAAATGACACCTATGTACAATTACATTATGCTTTGCTTACTGTTTATGCTAGCATCGTGCACATCTTCAGAAATGGGCGGATATGACGTGCTGCTAAAAAAGTACCAAGCCACCCCTTCAGACTCAATAAAACTTGATGCTGTACGTTTTTTGACAAATGAAATTGCTGGGCAAGTTTCGGAACAACCGGTGCTATGGAAGGTAAACGGAACCGATAGTATTTTCATCGATTTGGATAGCATTGCTCATCTTCCACAACCTATGACCGTAATCACACAGCACAATCTAACGATAGATAGTAGGTGGGTGAACGATGTTGATATCGTTGATGTGAACCGGATGGACAAAAATATTACTGCTGCGGCACGCCTTTGGAACAGATACCCATGGAACAACAGAATCCCTAAAGACATTTTCTTAGAATACCTTGTACCATACAAGGTGCATATGGAGTACCCTGACGACTGGCGGCAAGAGCTAGCGAAAAGTATTGATACTTTTATAAACAGATGGATAGATCAACACCGAAAATTTCCGCAAGACCCCAAGTTTTCCAATAGCAATGAGCTTTATTATGACTTGATCGTAAATACTACTTCCAAGTGGTTTGGTTATGGGTTGGATTCTCTGAAGATAACACAAGCTCCATCATTCACAGAACTTTTGTTAACAAAGAAAGGTGGCTGCAAAAAAGGCGCTTTCTTCAGTGCTTATGTATTACGAAGCGCCGGAATACCGGCTACCGTTGATGTCGTACCCTACTGGGGGAGCCAGAACGGTACCCATGCCTCCGAGGTATATTGGAATAACCAGGAAAACAAAATGACGCCTGGGCCGGGCCGAAAATTTCACCCTGCAGCTAAAGTATTCCGACTGACATTTAAGAATCAGTACAGCTGGACAAAAGGAATAAGGCCATTTGTAAACGAGAGTGATTTTTTACTAAACGATCTGAGAAATGATTATTGGCAGGACGTTACCACCGAACATAATCTCACCAGTAATGTCAGCATAGCGATGCCACATAAATCACCTTCCTTCGCTTATATCTGTGTTTATAACTACAATATCTGGGAGCCAGTTTTTTGGGGAAAGATTATAAACGGCAAGGCTACTTTTGAGAACATGGGGCGCAATATCTTATACCGCGTAGCGATCCCCACGTTTAGTGGGTTTGAATATACAGGCGGTATCTTTCTATTGGACTCTTTGGGTAAGGTTAGAACTTTCAGCCCCGATCTTCAGACTCGGCAAACAATGAGCCTTTCCAAATTGAACACCGGCAGCGAAATGTGGGTGAAAAAAAATACTGTCTATGCTCTTTACCTGCTCAATAAACAAAACAATTGGAACAAAATTTCCGAGAAGATTTGTACACGGGATTCCGCTATTGTATTTGAAGACGTGCCAACCAGAGGGCTGTATCGTCTGGTAGAAAGCAGGGGCCCTGGACAGCTGGAAAGGATATTTGCATATGAGAATGGGCAGCAAGTCTGGCACTAGCCTAGCGCTCAGATCTTATTCTACTTAAGGTTTCAAGACTAATTCCTAGGTAGGATGCAACATGCTTTAGAGGAACCCTATTGAGAATTTCTGGCTGATTTTTCAGTAAGGAGAGGTATCTGTCCTTGGCCCTTTCCTTCCGCAAAGAATATAGACGTTCTTCGCTTTGGATATAATACTTTGTTGTCAAAACTCTGCCAATAATATTGAATTCCGGGAACTGAACATAGATACGCTGCAAGTCGTCAAAATGAATACCAAAAAGTGTAGTATCCTCCAGTGCTACGATACTCTCTTCGCTAGGTGTTTGGGTATAGAAGCTCTTTACTGAGATGATAATATCACCTTCTTGCATAAACCATGAGGTAATTTGGCTATCGTATTTTTCATAATAGCAGCGAAGGATTCCCTTATTGACAAAATAAATATACTCACACACCTGACCGCGAGACAGCAAAACAGACTTCTTGGATAGTTCCTTTAATTGTAGAATTGACTCTAAATGCCGCTCGAGTTCATTCGACATAGGTGTCACGGCATTTAGCAACTGAAACAAATTGGTAAACATGGTGGCATTTTGTATCGAATATATAATTTTTTGTCGTTATTCGACTTCATAAACTAATATTTACCCTTTGATCCCTATCGTGAAATACTACTTTTACTTTTTATTCCCCACTCGAGGACATATACGGCGTTCCAAGATTTGTTGCCTCGTAGGAGTCATAGATGTGGATATCCGTATTTAATGTTTCAAGTCCTATGTAGCTAATGCTCAACTTTGCCGCCCCTGAGAGCATCGGTTATAAGTTAAATACGCCGTGAAAGTCCGTGTGCCCTGTCGTATAAGGCGTGGTTAGCGTCCCATAAAATAAGGACACAATAGCTTCGGGCAACGGCATATTACCAGCACACTTGATAACAACAGTACCTGTTATTGCACCCCGTCCAGATCCACTCACAGTTTGATTTTTTTAGTATGCTACTAAACTAAAAACATTAAGGAATCATCCAAACGGCTGGCACGCAGGTATGGCCCATCCCGAAGGTACTAACCCCTCAGACGTTTTCCGAGCTGATATCATCCGGCGAACCAACCGGAGTTGTATTATAAACCTCCGCACATTCATTGACATTATCCGCTCCTGCAGCTTTGGATTCTTTGCATTTCCAACCCAAGGAAAGGGAATAGGTGAAGCCACCTTTAAGTTGACGAATAGCGTCCAAGTCCATGATGTGAATTTTTCTTAAAGCCAGCCGGGCTGGTGAAGTTCTTTTCTTTTTCATAAGCTGTTATTTTATTATCCTGTGATGTAATGCCAGGTGGCTATTTTCTCGTATTAGGTTTCCAGCCACTATTTGTTTTAACTGCTTCAAAGCTTCTGCTCTTTACACTGTCAGGCTTCTCCTTATCTGAATAGTAGCTCCAAAACGGCGTATAGTTCTTTAGTTTTACTTCATATCGAACCTGAGCAACATTTAAGGAAGGTATTTCATGGATAGATACAGCTTTACTGAATTCAGTTTCGCTGGTTTTAAATTTTGCACTGTATTTAAACTCACCAGTATTACCCTGCTTTACCGGCTCTTCGCTCTCTTCAACAAGGTATTTCTTAGCTTCCACTGTTGGTGTAATGCGAAAACGATAACTCCTTACAAGAAAACCTCCTTCACCTAGATGCTCGATCAAAAACATTCCCTTTTGCTGCAACGCATAATAGTACCGGGGTAAGGAATCGAATCGATGGCCGACAAGGCCATAGTCTATAGTGACGGTATTGGTGATAGGGAAAGAAATTTTATTCCTTATCAACTTTTCTGCCTTTTCCTCAGTCAGGTTATCCTTACATCCAGTTAATGATAGGAAAAGCAAGATTATCGGAGATATTAATAATAGCATTCTCATAGGCGTTCTTTTTACTTTTTCAAAGATATAGGTGCGCGCTAACGCCGCCCTAGATAAAACGCGACATTTGGAATTTATTATGAAATGGAACACAATTCCCAGCCACTAACGCACCTATAGACCAGCGGATCATTAATCATTGCCATCTCCGTCAATCACAAATTGATTATTTCAAAGTGAGCCTAATAAATCCATTATATTTGCGCGCCGATAATGGAACATTTCTTAGAACTACCCATCAACTATAAAGACCAGGAGCTGCTGTTAAAAGTGCGCCTGGTCACTTTTGCTTACGAGTACAAATTCTACATTATGGTTGAAGGTCAGGAATTAATATTTGAGCGGGATGATAGTGGCGCGTTCAGAGTTATAGTTCCCCAAACGGTGAGTGGCAAAGAAAATGACCGTGAACTATTGCGCTGCATCGCTGAGGTACTCGAATCCATCCAAGACATTTAGCGTTGAATACGAATATCACTTCCGGAATGAAAAATCGCTTATGCTGATTCATCTATAGTTGTTTCTATCGTCCGCCTCATCGACCCCTTCCCTAAACCGCTGCTTTAAAAAATCGAGATATGCCGACACATTCCGACGGGTGTACATATCCTGCTTTGCCCGGTAGATATTGCTCAAGTCAGTTTTAAAAACAGTTTCAAATACACGAGCAAGGGCTTTTACGTCGATGTTTCCGTTGTTGATGGAGTGACTGTAAGCAAGCGCATATATCAATTCCTGAAGGTGCACTTTCTTGTCGGTCCATTGTACCTCAAAAGAGCCTGAGCCGTAAACGGACGGTTCACCTTTTTGCGGCAGGTTTTTAAGATTCCGATTAAGAAACTCATGCAGTCTCTCATAGGCCATAAAGCGGGCAAAGATCAGTCCTATTGGTGTGCAAAGTTCCTGATCTGCCAGGTAAGCATCCTCATAAACTGTCAGCGGAGAAAGAAAGGATTGTTGCGTGAAAAACTGATGATCGAATGATGATTCCTTCAGGAAAAAATAGCGATGCATTTTCTTTTGCCGCTCATAATAACGCCCAATCCGACGCAACTCTTTAGCATAGATTTTCTTTGTAGAATCACAGGGCGGCAATAGCTCTGTAGCTATAGTAAACAATCTGACATAGTAAATTAGAAAACTGTAAAAGACCGGGCTAATATCTTTATAAAAAGCCACCTCCCATTTCGGTTCTTTGAACCGTGCTGGTTTAAGCGCCTTAAGTTGCCCGATATAGTCTTGAACAATGTGAATCGCTGCTTTAATTTCAACAAGCACATCATTACCATTCGAGATATCAACTTCGGGCAGGCTAGCTATTAGTTCGTCCCGCAATTCAATTAAACGTTCCATTCTGATATTTTTACTTTTTATAAACCCTACTCTTCGCGCCTACTACATTGGCAACAAATAATCGTCCAACAGGCACCGTCAATCAACTGTTTTTTAAATTCTAATGTAAACCCATACTGTTGATACTAAAATTTGTAGCAAAAAATCCGTCGTTCGACGGGGTTGAAAATTTTGAATGGTTATTAAATTTGAATTTCTATTATACATTCTTAAAACTTTACGACATGAAAGCCCTCCCTCTAATTTTTGCTGGATTCGCCATTCTTATTTTTGTGTCATTCTGCACAAAGTCAACCGGCGCCCCCGACAATACTTCCATCCCCGCACCCTACTTTATTCCAAAGGACCAGGCCAACCGAATGATCCGCAGCTATCTCACTTCCGTAGGTTACCCTGGTAAAGATGAATACGTACGCTCTTTGGCCCTGGATGCAGATGCGCTACGTAGCTATCTGGCAGACACATCCATCAAGAAAATCCAACTTTTCTTAGCTCATAATATGGAGCACATTGAAAGTGGAAAAGAAGGCCAACCCATTGGACCGTATGAATATGCCTTGACTGTTGTAGCGGCAGGTACGGACCGGAATGGACAATTCCGCTATGTTGGCGGGCGGGCACTAGATAATGCAGCACCTTGCCCCCGCAATTGCGATGTGCCCTTCGTAGAGCTTCAATAACTATATACCACTCTCATGATTGGAAGACTATTTATAATTTTTGTTACAGTCTTATCATTTGCGATGAGTCTGCCAGATATAAACCGCCGTCCGCGAGCACTACAAATAATTTGCATATTTCTGGCGCTTACTATGACAAGTGAATTCATTGCGTTCTATATGGCCTTTCGTTACCGAAACAATTTGCCTGTATTCCATATTCTGAGCCCCCTTCTACTGCTAAATCTTGCGTGGTACTTTGATGCAATTTCTAGTACTGTACGCCGTTATAAACTAAGCTACGTCCTCGGTGCAAGCGCTGTTATGGGTTCAGTTTTGAACACAATTTTTTGGCAGCCCTTACATACATTCAATTTTAACTACCTCTTGTTTCAGGGCCTGTGTATTTGTTCACTGGGCTTCATAGCGCTGTTTGACATGGAAAAGAACGACAACATGCTTTATCCTGGTCGTACTCCTCATTTCTGGATTACAGTCATTGTCCTGTTACAACAGATCGGCGTCTATTTTTTATACATTCTAATCGGACTACTGGAACTTTCTCATGGTAGTGACTTTAGCTTTAAGGTTGTCTACACATCGCTTTTGATAACTACTGTATCTGCCTATCCTTTTATAGGGCTAGTATACCTGGTCTTCCCAATAAAAAATACCCAGCAATGAATGTTAGCTCACAATATGTAGTTCTGATCGTATACGCAGTATTGCTATTAATAATGATTGTTTTTGCCGTTGCAATGCACTTACTAGTAACTAAACATAAAACCCTTAAGTACCGCATGCAGCTCGAAGAGGCTAAAAGCAAATACGAACAAGAATTGCTAAAAGTCAAGCTGGAGCTCCAGGAAGGCGCGTTCCTAAAGGTTTCATCGGAAATACATGACAACATAGGCCAGGTGCTCAGCAGCGTATCCGTAACACTCCAAAGCCTCAAAGCGCCGGTCGAAATTGCACCTGCTATTGACGTGTCTGCAAACCGCATTATTGAAGTAACCGGTGAGTTGAGGCACCTGAGCCACATGTTGAACGGTGTACGGGTAGAGCAACTAGGATTAATTGAAGCCATAAAAAGAGAAATCACCTATTTACGGTTAAACAAGACCATCTATGTTGCCTTCTTTCATCCCGATAAAGCGCAACTACCGGAATTGTCTGGGTCACAAGTCCTGTTAATGTTCCGTATCGCACAAGAATCAATTCATAACGTCATCCGGCATTCAAAAGCAACCACACTTACCGTGAATTTGATATACACTGCCCAAAACAACATTCTGAAAATGCAGATCTCTGATAACGGCATTGGCTTTCTTCCTGCAACAGATCAACCAGTCGGAATGGGGTTACTGACCATGCGAGAAAGAGCAAAGCTGCTTAATGGCGAGCTATCTGTATCAAAGAATGGTGAAGCCGGAAGCATCGTTTCATTAACCGTTAATTTATAAAAAAGTGCATTCAGTTAAAATTGTCGTTACCGATGACCATACCCTTTTTAGAGAGGGCCTTGCCATGCTTATTAATACTACCGAACAATTTACAGTAACGCAACATGCCAATGACGGGGCGCAGCTGCTGGAACTGCTTGAAGAATTAAATAATACCGAGCAGTTTCCTGATATATGCCTGCTGGACATTAATATGCCAGTTTTAAACGGCTATGATACAATGAAGGTACTTGCCGAACGCTACCCGAAACTACCCGTACTTGCGCTTACTATGTACGAGGCAGATTTTAGCGTGCTAAGTATGGTAAGCCTCGGTGCAAGAGGCTTTCTACCCAAGAATTTCCACAAAGAGAAATTGATAGAAGCTCTCGGCAGTCTTGCCTCCGGAGACTTCTACTTTCCAGAAGAAATTTCCCGCTGGTTAATTGCGCACAACAAAGTTATTCCCGGCCTGTCCGACCGTGAAATCGAATTCCTCGGTTATTGTCACTGCGATCTATCCTATAAAGCCATCGCCGACAAGATGTTTGTAAGCGAAAGAACGGTGCATAGTTATAGAGATAGCTTGTTTTTAAAACTTAATTGCAGAACCAGGAATGCCTTGGTAGCCTACGCATTTAGAACTGGTATTGTGACTGGCTAAGCACAACTACTACGGCGATCGAAGACGGTTCTTTTTCATGTTTCTAACTTTTTGGTTGACACGCCAAAATTAGAAGCTGGCAAATGGATGAGTATAGTACAGACACGACACCGACAGCCAACGTTATTGTAATGCAAAATATTTATAAACTTTTTAAAGATTGGTTGCGCTATTAATTTTCCCCTCAAGGGCGGTAATGAGTTGTAGCGAGGGGCTTCTTAGTGCTATCTCTGAAGGATTGATGCCGGAAAAGAGCCTGAAGTCCTTGATCAGATGCATCTGATCTGCATAACCATACTCATAAGCGATCTTAATCCATGGTACTTCCGGCGCCACTTCTTTATGTGTGTAGGCGTTAGAAAAACGAGTGATGCGAGCGAAGAGTTTAGGAGACAAACCGAGCAAACTCAGACTTTGCCGCTGAAATTGCCTGATGCTCAATCCAGCCCTTTCGGCAGCATGCTCTACAGGAATGTTACCGCTCTCCTGTATCAGCTCATTAATCGCGGGATAAAAGCTGGTGGGACTGTAGCGGTGCATCGTACTCAACAGGAAACCTTCAATTAGGTTTAGTATCACCTTATTTGTAGCTGCCGTGTGAAGTCTTTCTGACAGTTCTCGTATCTCTATCGGCCAAATCAGAGAGGCATCGATGCATTCATTCACCAACTGTTCCATCGAAACTGTCAACCAAGGCATCAATCCACCTGCTTTAAAGATGACCCCTACAACTTTCCGGTAAGACCCTAGGTCTACTTTGTAGTTTGTGGTCCTCGGCCCGATCAAAAAGTGGGGAGGATAGCTCGTAAATCCGGTATCACCAATTTCAGCAAGTAAAGGATCACTACTAATAGTAAAGAATAAACTGACTTTTACAGACCAAGGGTACATGTGGACAGAAGGAAACTCAGACTGTGGGAAGTGACAATCCATAAGAGTGATGCTTTCAATCCACGGCTGTAGTAGCGGATGCACCGGCAAAATAACATAGGGTAACATAAGCTTGATGTTTGGCTGCCGCCAAATTGTTTGGTTACCTGTAAATTATAAAAGCTCCAATTTCGAAAAGTTGTAGCTATCCTAAAAGTTTACCGAACGCGCTACTTTTCACAGCATTTTCACATTAAAACATTTTGCCTATCGTAGTCGGTGTCGCGTTTCATCTATGGATTAAGGTTACAGTTGTTTATATGTATGCAAGTCATCAAATAGCATAAAAGCTGGCAGCTTTTTTGTTTTCAAATTGATTGCATACGTGGGCAGACGAACCCGTGTCGTCAACCAAACCCGCGACCCCATTGTTATCAATCTAAAATCTTTTTGTATGTCAGACAACAAAAACAAAGTAGGCGGTCAGGACCGTGACCGCGTTGCCGGTGGGCAGGAGTATGAAATTGATTATCTTATTAAGAAGCTCGGAGTGACACGGGAGCAAGTGCTCAAAGCTATTGCTGCTGTGGGCAATGATCGGGATAAGGTAGAACAGTATCTTAAGAAAAAATAGTGAACACAAATTTTTGCCGTGTCGTTGCTTAAAATAGCTACTTATAAATGTAAATGGAATCAATGGCCGACTTCCGGTATTACTCCGCTGGTTACGGGAAGCGGAACCTGATATCGTTTGCCTGCAGGAACTCAAGGTACCACAAGAGCGTTTCCCTTTAAAGGAGATACGGGCTGCGGGTTACGAATCTATCTGGCAGGGCCAGAAAAGTTGGAATGGCGTAGCTATCCTTAGCAGGGGCCTACCTATAACAGAGGTACAAAGGGCGTTGCCGGGTGATTTACAAGATGAGCAAAGCCGTTATATAGAGGCGATCATTGCTGAGATTGTCATCTGTTGCATTTATTTACCAAATGGCAACCCTTACCCAGGACCCAAGTTTGACTATAAGCTGTCCTGGATAAAGCGGTTCAAACGCCGGGCAAACCAGCTTTTCAAAATGGATCTGCCGGTAATCCTTATCGGAGACTTTAATATTATTCCTACACCCGCCGACGTTCATAAGCCAGAAAAGTGGGAGAATGATGCGCTGTTTCGCATAGAAGTCCGAAAGGCCCTTAAAGATCTGACGAGTAAAGGATGGGTTGATTCTATGCGTTTGCTTTTCCCTGCCGAAGAAAAACTCTATACTTTTTGGGACTACCTTTACAGAGCCTACGAGCGTAACGCTGGCATGCGGCTAGACCATATACTGTTGAGCCCTTCAATAGCGGATCGGTTACAATCTGGAGGAATTGACCGCCAAGTTCGGGGCTGGGAAAAAGCCAGCGATCATGCCCCTGTATGGGTCGAACTCGAAAGAACATAGATTGGCAATAGTCCCATTGACATAAACGCGCTTACAATAATAGCTGCATCTTTTTTGTATTATCCTTTGCAATCTTATGGTCCAACACCTTTGCAAAAAGGTCGCCTTTCTTCGCTATCCGTTTCTCTATAGTCTCCATGTTGAAACTATACCGGTCAAGGCCGCTTTTCACCTCCTTCCAATCTAATGGGGTACTAACTGTAGGCTTATGATAAGGACGGATGCAATATGGTGCAGCAAGCGTATCAGCGTAGTTATTCTGATCCGCATCAATATAAACCTTATTGCCGCGTTGATTTTTGGAAACGCTACGCGTACTTATATCGGCCACCAGTTCATGCACTTGATCTGCAAGAAACCGTCCCCATTGTAAGCTTGTATCGAAATCAATATCGGCAACAGGAACATAAATGTGTAGCCCAGTCTTACCTGAAGTTTTCACGAAACCTTTCATCTTATAAGAGTCTAGCACTGATTTAGTGGCCTGGGCAACAGTAATCGCTTTTTCAAAGCCGGTATCTTCCTCCTTTTTACTACCAGTTGGGTCGAGATCCAGCCAAATGTAATCCGGCATTTGAGGGGTTTGCATCCTCGCTGCCCAAGGGTTCACGTCTACGCATCCCCAATCTACCATATAGAGCAAAGTTTCTACATTATTACAAACAAGGTAATCAATCTGATTACGCTTGCCGGCTTTTCGGTTACGCCTTTTATCTTCAAACACTTCAGCACAATCCGGCTGCCGGTTTTCCATATCCTTTATGAATGTTGTAGGACCGCCTGCGCCTGCCAATTTCAGGTTTAATGATTGTGGGCGATCTTTTATATAGGGAAGTATAGATGGTGCAATCTTATTGTAGTAAAGAATGAGCTCGCCCTTGGCAACGCCTTTCCATAACTCGCGGCCAATATCATGCAGCTGCACTGTACAACTCTCCATAGGAAAATCTGAAACCTCTGTATCCTCGAAAGATCCATCTACATGCCTCCAATTACTGTCACTGTTTAGATATTTTTTTGAAGTTTGCTTTTTCGTTGCTCTGGGATTTTCGGTTTTTTCGACCAGTTCCTCCACCTTCCCGGTATCTTTCGGCACCTCACGAACCACCTGCTTAGGCTTTTTGTCTAGCCGAAATCCGAGAAACGTCGCTGGCTTTCTTATACGTCCTGACTTGGTCCAGGTGGCGAATTCAAAATTAGCCACAAGTTTAGGGTCAACCCAATGCATTACAGCTCCCTTGGTATCCAGCACCTTGTTCACAAAAGGGCTATCGCCTCGCTCTATGGCTTTCAACTTTTTCAAAATACCCGGCATGTCCTTTTCTTTATAACCTCCACCACTTCTACCAATCCAGATTAACTTTCCTTTTTCATAAGCACCAAATAATAAGCTGCGAAAGGAACGGCCTCGTTCCGATTCTGCCCATCCGCCAATAACGAACTCCTGCCGTTTTCGGGTAGGCGTTTTTAACCACGAATAACCGCGCTCTCCTTCAATGTATACGCTGTCTTTACGTTTAGCTACAATACCCTCCATATTCGTATCCAACATCTTTTGGTAGAGCGCGGGGCCATCACTGAATGATTCGCTAAACTTTAGATTAGGGTTTCCCTTTACAAGTTGTTGTAATATTTCTTTGCGTTCCGACAGTGGTTTATCCATCATACTTTTACCATCTAACCAAAGGAGATCAAAGACACAATACGTAATTGGTGTCTTCTGACCGTTGTATCGTTGTAGGGCATCGAAATCTGGCCTTCCTTCTTCATTAAAAACAACAACTTCGCCATCGAAAATAACGTCACGCTTGAGTGCCTTGATCGCCTGTTCTACGAGTGGATATTTAGCAGTATAATTGAGCGCACTTCTGGAGTGGAGACGAACTTTCCCGCCTTTAGCATACCCAATTATGCGATACCCGTCCCACTTTATTTCGTAGAGATAGTCAGCCGAATCAGGTACTTCTTTAACCAGTGTGCATAGCATGGGAGAAATACGTTCCGGAAATCGTTCTTTACTCTGTCGCTTTACCATACATCACTTTTTGAAATCCGGAAAGTATCTTTTACGTACTGCGCTACCGCATCTTCGGGTGTTGCCTCATTCAGTCGCTGGTTAAGATGTTGCTCCCAATCGGAAAGGGCCGCGTCAACTGTAGTGCCGCAGCCAAAAACCCCTTCTTGGGGGTCAGGGCCAATAAGACAACAAAAGTCGCTTTCTTCTTTCCATACAACGGGGCGCAATTCCTGAACAGCCCGGGAAAGGGTACCCTCTTCATAATCAATCTTAACCTGCATTGCTTCGGGTATATTCATCTGCTCCATAAATCACGGTTTTATTGACAACAACAACTATCCAGGTTTGTTGACGCAACAAGCGTACCATATCCCAACTTTTCGTGCATCCGCAGTGACCGCTTATAACTTTATTACATGTTTACATGAAATCCCATTCCGGCATTGAGGTTGACAATTGAGGGGTGGGTTATTGCCAATTCCATCTAAATCCTGACGAAGAAGGGACAAGTATTTGGAAGAAATGATATGCATTAATTTAGGATTTTGCTTGTCTTACAAAAATTACTTAAGTTAAGGCCTTGATTGTATGAAAGTTTATGACCCGAAAACTTAATAATTCTGAAATCGAAAAACTAATACTTCAAAAGCCTGACTTCAAATCCAAGCTTGAGGAGTTTGTGTTACACTACCCAATAATGCAATGTGGGGGACGAATATACACGAGAAATGATGATGGTACAGAGAATATTCGCTTATTCTGCGCATGCAAAACATGTATGACTGAGTCACATAATGCAGAACTGTTCCCTATCTATAATGACCTATATTCGAAAGTATTTTTCGAACTACGCAACTTTATAAATTCAGACGAAGCCTACTTAACAAAATTAGGTTACTGGATGAAAGTAGTAGGAGATCCAATAGGCCGCATTAAATACGAAAATGAAACAGTATCAATTACTGCAGACAATCCGGCTGATATAGAACACTACAACAGGTTTTTGTATGAGTTTTATAGATACAATGAATTCGAGCGAGTTCCTGCTTCTTACGAAAATACACAGGGAGAGGATTTATTATCAAGAGTGAAGAAATATGAAAGTCAGATGGCTATTGCTCTGTATCCATCTAAGCTTAAGAAAAAAATTATCAAAGAAATACAGACAGAATTTGAAATGCATTGGAATAGGCACACCAGAAGTTTGTTTCAATCATTAGTGGAGGGAAATAGACTTGATTGGCAGAGCGAAATTTGGTACCTCGATCGTTGTATTTCGACAATTGAAGCCAATGAAGGATATTTGTTCCTTCGATACTTAGAAACCAATATAACCAATATGATAAAGCCAGCATTCTTAATTTACGCTTCAGATATTTTAGCTGACACGAACAACGGATATTCTTGGAACCAAATCATCAAATATTTTGTAGCTAAAAGTGTAGAATACAATGTGGATGTTCCCTTTAGTGATATTAAATTTCCAAACGATGGCAGTATTCCGAATAAAAGGACTGGCTTTGCGAAAAACCTGAAAGCTTTTTCTCCCGAGCAACAGTATGAAATAATTGAAGAGCTGGCGACTCAAAAGCCAGAATATGAAAAGACCCTTGAATTATTAGCCAGACTCAGGGACCAGTATGGCGGACTTGTAGCCCCTGCGAAACATGCAAATAATGTCAACATCCAAAAAGCTCAAGGACTTCTGCACAAATTTCCCGAAGCCGAGCATTCATATAATTCTGCTTTGGAAAAAATTGCAAAAGGTATTTATGAGCGAAATGCATTGGACGATCTTCGGCTATCGTTAGAGCTGCTAATAAAAGGAATATTAGGTAATGGCAAATCGCTCGAAAACCAGCGTCCCTTCATCACTGATTTTTTCAAGAATAAAGGTGTTACGCCCGAAATTGCTAATCTCTTTTGGCAACTTATTGATCATTATACTAAATATCAAAATAATAATGTGAAGCACAACGACAAGGTTAACCCCGATGATGTTGATTTGATCCTACAATTAACAACAGCATTTGTGAACAGAATAATTATTTACGCTAAAAATGACGGCTAATTCTAACTTTCCACTTCCGGCAGAGTGGTTATCTGATTTCGAACAGCCTTCTCAAATTGCTGCAGTCTCTTCAAGGGTGGGTTGAAAGGATGCTTAGGATTAAAATGTGTGGCGGCGTGCAATTCCAGCTTAATAAATTCCGGGATGTTTCTTACGATCATCGCACCTTCCCTCCATTCTTTTAACAGGATTGGTGTAGTCTCAAAAAAATGCTTCAGTCGTGCTACTTCAGCCAGCACTTCTGAATGCTGTGGTGTGTCTTTCTGCATGCTCCAAAATTAGATATTTTTCTTTCGGTTTTCAGACTATGATTTTAAAATAGCTGCCATTCTTGGCTATCTCTTATCGTACCTGATTTGAAGATGCTCCATTTCCCTACCCCCAAATGTTTTTTCTCCAACAACTTTAAAGCCCTTGTTTAAGTATAGTTTCTTTGCGCCTGGATTCTCCTTATCCACTAAAAGTCCAATGGTTTGTTCCTTCTGGTGAACATATAAATCAATAACAAATTGGAGCAAACCTGATCCAATTCCTTTGCCCTGCATATTCGGATCTACACCAATACAATCCAGGTAGTATTCCCCTGCCTGTGTTTCGTCTTCAGGGTTAAAATCCGACTTAAATGTTTCTCTCACTACGTGGGCTACCGGCTCTCTTAATTCAAATAGCCTTGCCCCATCGTAAATACAGATAGCCCCAACAATTGAACCTTCAAGCTCCGCTATCCAAGTATTTTCATAAGAGTATTGATTCCCGGGCTGTCCGGCAAGCAACGCCAATAAGTCTTTAGCATCCTGAGCATTTTTACGCCCAATAAAATGATAGGTGATATCCTCCATCGCTAGGAATAAAAATTCTGCAATAGCTACAGCATCTTTAGGAGTCGCCTTTCGTATATGCATAGTCATTTTTTTTCTGTGGTCAAAGATAAAGCTATGCTGTATGATCAACTAACGTAAAGGAACGATTACCTTCTAAAATAGCAGAAGCTGACTGCCATTACCCTTTACTTCCCTAATAGGCATTTCAAAGTTCGAGATTCCTACACCCAACAACCGGACCTTTTTCCCTTCCAAAGGGGCGTTGTCCAATATAAATCCGACCGTATTAATGATCTCTACGCTGGAATTAGTTAGGATGGGCAAAGAGTGGCTGCGTGTATTAATAGTGAAATCGTGGAACTTGAATTTTACAGTAACCGTCCGCCCTTTTAGGCAAGAACGTTGCAGCCGTTCTGCCAGGCGCAAAGAGAGCAACTCCAACTCTTTAAGCATATTTTCTTTATCTGTAAGGTCTTCCTGATAGGTGTCTTCAACACTAACCGATTTTGTTTCCCGCTCTGTCTGCACTTCGCGATTGTCGATACCACGAACGATGTAGTAGTAAAATCTGCCCGGCTTTCCAAAATGTTGCATCATTTCACTTTCTGAAAGCTTTTTGAGATCTGCACCAGTATGCAAGTCCATTGCTTTCATCTTAGCCGCAGTGACTTTGCCGACACCGTAGAACTTTTCGACAGGTAATTGTTCCATAAAGGCTTCGATTCTGGAAGGGCCGATAAAGGTTAGGCCATCTGGTTTATTTTGATCAGAGGCAATCTTTGCTACGAACTTATTGATGGAAACGCCAGCGGATGCCGTTAGCTGTAACTCTTCTTTAATCGCCGTCCGGATTTGTTGAGCGATTTCAATGGCTGAACCGATTCCTAGTTTATCATTTGTAACATCCAGGTAGGCTTCGTCCAGAGACAAGGGCTCAGTGATATCTGTGTATCGGTGAAATATTTCCCGGATGTGCCTGGATACTGCTTTGTAAGCGTCAAAGCGTGGATAGACGAAGATAGCCTTCGGGCACAATCGTTGTGCAGTTTTAGACGGCATAGCCGAGCGTACGCCGAATTTCCGGGCTTCATAGCTTGCAGTTGCTACCACACCACCGCGGCCTTCTGGCATGCCTCCCACGATCAAAGGCTTTCCGCGGTACTCCGGAAAATCGCGCTGTTCTACGGATGCATAAAATGCATCCATATCGATGTGAATAATTTTGCGATATGAACCTTCGCCTGTCATTAGGTATTCGGTCTTTTTACTTTAAGCTCCTTTTGTATATCTAACATCATGACCTTCAGTTCTTGTATTTCTGTTAGCGCTTCCGGAATTTCCTTTGTAGTATAGCTATGGAACTGCCAAATCTCCAGCACATCCTTAACTTCTACGGTGTAAGGTTTGTAGCTGCTGTTCAAGGATTCCAGCAGGGCAGTGCCGTTATCATTAATGGTAATCAACTTAAACACAAAATCATTAGCGCCGCTTAGGATCACAATACAAGCCGTTCTACGCTTAATGCTTTGCCAGTCCTGTACATAACGGCCCACCACTTCACTTCCATCTGGTATTGGCAGCATGGATTCCCCGGATATAGGAAACATCCGATAGGTACTACCCTTGGGCAAATTAGGAATAGAATATTTAGGCAACGAAGCAATAAAATCCGGATCAGTATGCCCACTGGCATAGCCAGCTTTTGCTTTAACCGGCACGTATTCCACATTTTCTTTGTTTGTCTTATCGACCGTAATAGCAAGAACTCGTAACTGCCCTCCTTTCAGATAGACATCATTCCCTGCTTCCAGGTCCCGTAGCTTTAACTCTCCTAATTTGGACAAATCAACGCGAACCAGCGTATCTAAGCTTATCTTAAAGAACTCTGAAAACTTCAAAAGATCTTCAGGTCCGGGCGCCTTTACCCTACCGCCTTCCAGCGCTTCCAGCTTTTTGCGGGTAAAACCGAGTCGTTCCGCAAGTTGTTCTTGGGTTAATTTCTTCCTGTTTCTCAGGAATTTAAAGTTTCCAACAAAAAAAGTTTTTGGCGTGTCCATATTTAAACCTAATATTATTAGGGCTGAAATGCTAAAATTATTAGCAAATATACATAGTTAATGATGATAAAACCGGCGCAAAAGGAAAATGTTTTGGAGCAGCTTCGCAGTGAAATTTTAGCACTGCAAGGCCTGCGTGTGCCGCTGGAACAGGAATTGAGAGATACCGGACTCGGAGTTATCAATAAATCATTCCCCAATCAAACATTCCCGATTGCCGCTACACATGAATTTATTAGTGATACTGCGCAAAACGGTGCTGCCTCTTCTGGCTTTATAGCAGCCTTGCTAAGGGTCACTATGTGCAAAGGAGCTTGTCTGTGGGTTAGCACACGTGGAACTATTTTCCCACCTGCCTTAGTAGAATTTGGGGTAACACCGGACCAGGTAATCTTTGTGGATGTAAAGACAACCAAAGAAGCACTCTGGATCATAGAAGAAGGGCTAAAGTGTGAGAGCCTCGCTGCAGTAGTAGGCGAAGTGCCGGAACTTGGATTTACAGAATCAAGAAGACTCCAGTTAGCTGTTGAGCAGTCAAGAGTCACTGGATTTATACACCGGTATGCAAATATGACGACTAATGTAGCCTGTGTTTCCAGATGGCGCATTACACCGGCAGCCAGCGAAGCTGAACCGATGGCCCCGGGAGTCGGCTTTACCAGTTGGATTGTGGAACTTTTAAAAATTAGAAATGGAAAGCCTGGAAAATGGCATGTGCAGTGGAACCCTGACGGATTCAAGGTGATTCAACAGCAACCTGCTATTAGGCAACTTCCTGTTCGAAAAACCGGGTAGAGATATGCAGAGGTATTTGAGTATATGGTTCCCGTATTTACTTACGGATAGGGCAATCCAGCTAAAAACTGAGTTGGCTGAACTCCCATTTGTTTTGGCTGCTCCGTCACGCGGTCGTATGATTGTTCAGGCCGCTAGTCCCATGGCGGTTGAAAAAGGAATTTACCCGCAGATGGTAGTTGCGGATGCCCGGGCGGTATTTCCAGGCCTCAAGGTTTTCAATTATAAAGAAGGCGTTTGTGAGAAATTGTTACAGGAGCTGGCTGACTGGTGTTTAAGGTTTACACCTGCTGCTGCCATTGATGGTATTGATGGGTTACAACTGGATATCAGCGGATGCGCTCATTTATGGGGAGGTGAGCGGCAGTACCTCTCGGTCATTGTAAAGAAGCTCGCAGAGAAAGGATATCGGATAAGAACAGCAATTGCCGACACTATAGGCGCAGCCTGGTCGGTTGCACGCTTTAGTAAGCGGCACGAGATTATTGCCAGTGGCGGGCAATTAGAGGCAATAAGCCAAAGGCCTCCGGCAGCGCTTCGGTTGAGTCCAGAAATTTTAGAGAGAATGCAAAAATTAGGATTCTATAGGATCGGTGATTTTATAAATATGCCGGATCAGGTTTTGCGGCGCCGTTTCGGCCAAGACTTAATCACTCGCATAGGCCAGGCTTTAGGTACAAAACCGGAAACCCTACACACAATCCGCGAAGCTATCATTTTCCAATCTCGTCTCCCCTGCCTGGAGCCTGTTCGGACAAGGACGGCCATCGATATTGCACTACAGGAGTTGCTTAAATTACTATGTCAGCAGTTAGTGAAAGAGGCAAAAGGATTACGTCGAGCCTCATTTAAAAGTTATCGCTTAGACGGCCAGGTACAGCAGATCGAAATCGGAACAAATCGCCCGGTTCGCAATGTAGCCCACTTGCTAAAATTATTCGAACAAAAAATTGAGACGATAAAACCAGGATTGGGTATCGAATTGTTCGTTCTGGAAGCGCCAACTGTAGAAGATTTATCCGCTCAGCAAGAATCTCTTTGGACAGCTTTAGGAGATGCAGATCATAACACAGAGCTAAGCAATCTTTTGGACAGGATTGCCGGCAAAGTTGGCATTCATGCTATCAGGCGCTATCTGCCTGCACAACATTACTGGCCCGAACGCTCGATGAAGGTGACTGACTCAATAGCTGAAAAGCCGGGTACAAAATGGAAACTGGATCGGCCGCGGCCTATATGTCTGCTACAGCATCCTCAGAGAGTCGAAGTAACAGTTCCAATACCCGATTACCCTCCCATGCTTTTCATTTATCAAGGTCAACTCCACAAAGTAAAAAAAGCGGACGGGCCTGAGCGTATTGAAAGGGAATGGTGGATGGATAAGCATACGCAAATCCGGGACTACTACCGTATCGAAGATGAGTCGGGTGCCAGATATTGGCTTTTCCGTTCCGGGAAATATGATGGAGGAAAGCCTGAATGGTTTTTACATGGATTTTTTGCATAGTTAATGATGGAAGAATATGATTACATAGAGCTGCAGGTCACCTCCAATTTTAGCTTTTTAAGAGGAGCAAGTCATCCTGAAGAGTTAATGCAGTACGCGGCTGCACTAGGTTACAAAGCCATTGCTATGACAGATCACAATACTTTGGCAGGCATTGTTCGGGCACATGTAGCGGCTAAAAAAGCTGGGATACAATTTATTCCCGGATGTTGCCTGAACCTAGAAGATGGCCCAAGCTTGCTTGCCTATCCTACCAGCAAGGAGGCATATGCGAACCTTTCCGGCTTGCTAACTAAGGGAAACCTACGTACCGAGAAAGGAAAGTCACTTTTGTATAAGAAAGATATTTTCCGGCATGCCACCGGAATGAAATTTATTATTGTGCCACCCAACACCTTAAACGCCTGGTTCGATTTTGAGCAGGAGTTTAAAGAAGCGGTAAAAGAGTATGCGAATAAATTAGAAGGACAAGTGTACCTGGGAGCTATATGTTCTTACCAGGGGGACGATGCTAAAAAGCTATTTCGTATTGATCAACTGTCTAATCGCTACCAGATTCCGATGGTGGCGATGAACGATGTTCACTATCATGACATGAGCCGCCGCGAGCTCCAGGATGTAGTCACATGTGTCCGCGAAAAGAAAACGATCTACAATGCAGGCTATATTCTTTGCCAAAATGCTGAACGTTATCTAAAGCCTGCAAAGGAAATGCAGAGGATCTTTCGGCAATATCCTGATGCCATAAAACAGACCGGGAAGATTGCCGCTGCTTGCAAATTTTCATTGGATGAGTTGAAATACATATATCCAGAAGAGATAACGAGCGGGAAGAGATCACCGTTGGAAGAGTTGACACACCTGGCATGGCAAGGAGCTAAAGACTTTTTTGGAGAAGAGTTGCCTGAAAAGATTACTACTGCTATCAATCATGAATTGAAGTTCATAAAAGAAATGGATTACGCCCCCTATTTCCTTACGGTATATGATATCGTAAGGGAGGCGCGTTCGCGGGGTATTCTATGCCAGGGAAGAGGCTCAGCTGCGAATTCTACCATTTGCTTTTGCCTGGGCATAACCTCCGTAAATCCGACAAAGTTTGATTTGCTTTTTGAGCGATTTATATCCTCAGCCAGAAACGAACCACCTGATATAGATGTAGACTTTGAGCATGAGCGCCGCGAAGAGATTATTCAGTATATCTATGATAAGTACGGTCGCGACCGGGCTGGGATCGTCGCAACGGTAACACAGCTACACCAGAAAGGAGCATTAAGGGATGTAGCCAAAGTGATGGGCATGTCTTTGGATGCCATCAACCGGCTATCAAGCAGTGTTTGGGAATTTTCTGACGAATGGTTTGAGGGAAAGAAAATTACCTCAAACGGTTTTGACGCTAATGATCCACATTTAATAAAGGTATTGCAACTCACTAAGCAATTTATCGGCTTTCCCAGGCAGCTGGGTCAACACACCGGTGGCTTTGTCATTACCCAGGACAAGCTATCCGATTTGTGTCCAATAATCAACGCCCGAATGGAAGACCGGACCAACATAGAATGGAATAAAGATGATATTGACGCACTGGGCTTCCTTAAAATTGACGTATTGGCGCTGGGTATGCTTACCTGTATACGTAAAGGATTTGATCTGGCCAGGCAGCACTACGGGCTAAATCTTACGCTGGCGAATATCCCACAGGATGATGCAAAGGTATATGCTATGATAAGCGCTGCCGATACCATCGGTGTTTTCCAGATTGAAAGTCGTGCGCAAATGTCTATGCTTCCACGCCTGCGGCCGCAATGCTTTTATGATCTGGTAATTGAAGTAGCTATTGTAAGGCCCGGGCCTATTCAGGGAGACATGGTTCACCCATACCTGCGTCGTCGTAATGGTGAGGAACCTGTGGAGTACCCATCCAAAGAGCTCGAAGCAATTCTGGGAAGAACGCTGGGCGTACCGCTGTTCCAGGAACAGGCCATGAAGATTGCAATAGTCGCTGCTGGCTTCACACCGGCTGAGGCCGACGAACTGCGCCGCAGTATGGCCACTTTCAAGGCAAAAGGACTAGTCAGCCAATTCCACAAGAAACTGGTCGACGGGATGATGGCACGCGGCTACAAACAGGAGTTTGCTGAACGTGTTTTTAAGCAATTGGAAGGTTTTGGAAGCTACGGCTTTCCCGAGAGTCACGCAGCCAGCTTTGCGCTGCTGGTTTATGTATCCTGTTGGCTAAAACACTATTATCCGGATGTTTTCACTACGGCAATCTTGAATAGCCAACCTATGGGTTTCTATGCACCGGCGCAATTAGTTTCCGACGCGCGTAAACATGGTGTAGAAGTACGACCTGTTGATATCAACCAATCCCTTTGGGACAATACTATGGAAGAGCTATCCGGCAAGTACTGTGCGATCCGGCTGGGTTTTCGACAAATTAAGGGCCTCAGAGAAGATGATATGCAGGTATTACTAAAGGAAAGAAAAGATGGATACACCAATTTGCATTACCTACATGACGCCGGTGTTTCGCAAGCTGCCCTGGAGCGACTGGCGGATGCCGATGCCTTTCGCTCTATAGGCTTGGATCGTCGGCAAGCACTTTGGGAAGTGTCAGCCCTTGCAGACAAGCCTCATGGTGTTTTCAAAGGGCAGCCTTCGGAAAGCGCCTCAGAGATACCTGTTCAATTGCCGCAAATGAGCCAGGCAGAACACGTGTTACAGGATTACAGCAGTACCACGTTATCACTAAAGGCCCATCCGGTAAGCTTTGTACGCGAGCACTTATTAAGAAACCAGATATTTTCAACCGCAGATCTTGTTGCACAGCAGGACGGCGCTTTTCTATGCGTTGCAGGTATTGTACTGGTACGACAACGGCCGGGTACGGCGAGTGGCATTTGTTTTATTACCATCGAAGATGAGACAGGTACAGCAAATCTGGTTGTTTTCGCTAAAGTGTTTGAGCAATTCCGCAAGGAAATTCTGCAATCGAAATTACTAATGGTATCGGGACATCTGCAGAAGGAAGGAGAAGTAATTCATGTTGTGGTAAAGACCTGCTACAACATGTCCTGGTTGTTGAATGAAATGACCAACTCGAAACAGGAGGCGGCTGTTGATCCGAAATCAAGAGCGGATGAAAAGGATGGCGCATTACGCTCAATGGATGGTCGCACGCCAGTAAAGCCGGTTCAAGGAGAGTTATTCCCCGCTAGAAATTTTAAATAAAATACAGAAATGCAAACGATTATTTGACGACATAGAGCAGTTAATTTTACCCGAAAAGCTGCAATACTCCACCTTTTGTGAATGGGGCTTTGAAAATAACTTTCGAATTTTGTTTCCTGGCAAATGCATATCGAAAAGAGACGATGCTTTTTAAGTATCTAAGTGTCGTAGTAGGTAAAGCGAAAGTTTCAATACGTCTTTACTTCTTCTGCTGAACGCGAAACTCACAATAAGTCAAGGGCAGGGTACGATAGCAAAAAAAATATCTCACTATTTGATATGTTTTTCCCTCCTTAGCCATTACTTTTAAGCCCAAATCAACAATGTTAATGAATTGTATTAAAGACGTCTTGCAGAAAAAGGGGATAAAGCAAGTATGGCTTGCTGAAAAGCTCGGCAAGAGCTATAACATGGTTAATAGCTATGTTCAAAATAGACGACAACCGAGCTTGGAACTACTAAATCAGATAGCGGAACTACTTAATCTTGATGTGAAAGAACTTGTTGCTTCAAATATAAAAAAATAGAATGCTTACCCAAGAAATCAAATCAAAAATTAACAGGTTATGGGATAACCTTTGGAGTGGAGGGTTAACTAATCCAGCTACAGCCATTGATCAACTGTCATATCTACTCTTTATTCGGAGGCTTGATCAGATGGATACATTAAAATCAAAAGAAATAAATGGATATAAATCCATCTTTGGGAAAAGAAATGATCTTCGATGGAGTGTCTTTACAAAATCTTTTAAAACAAAAAGTGTTAATGGAACACAAAAGATTGATTATGAAAAGATGCGTCTTCATATTGATAGAAACGTTTTTCCGTTTATTAAACAACTAAATGGTAAGGATCAGCCATTTACTCGTTACATGAACAATGCGTACTTCGGCATTCCTAAAGATACGCTCCTAAAAAGTGCAATAGAATCAATCGAAGAGATATATAGTGAAATTGAAAAGGAAGTAAATAAAGGGCAGGTGTTTCAGGATACGCAAGGTGACATTTACGAGTACCTCTTAAATCAACTTTCTATCTCTGGAAAAAATGGTCAGTTTAGAACACCTAGGCACATTATTCAGCTAATTTGTGAACTTGTTAATCCTAAGCTAGGCGAGAAAATTGCAGATCCCGCTTGCGGTACAGGTGGCTTTCTCCTTGCAGCTTATCACCATATTCTGCGAGATTTTACGAGCGAGAAATATATATCAAGCGATATCGAGGATGATGGAGACGGACTAAAAAAGGGCACCAAAGCAGATAAAATCACTCCTAATCAAAGGAAGAAACTAAATGAACATACCTTTTTTGGCTTTGATATAGATGTTAATATGGTTCGCATTGGGTTAATGAATTTGATGATGCATGGAATAACTCGGCCTAACATCGAGTACATGGATACACTATCAAAAAAATACAAAGAAGAAGGTGTATATGATGTAATACTTGCAAATCCTCCATTCAAAGGAAGCATCGATCGAGAAGATATAAATGAGTCATTGGAAATTGGTAAGCTAAGCGGAAATCCTAAAACAGAGCTTTTATTTATTGAACGAATAATCAGATCCCTGAAACCCTCGGGCAGGGCAGGTATTATAATACCTGATGGTGTACTTTTCGGATCGTCCAAAGCACATAAGCTTGTTAGAAAGATGTTGTTGGATACTTGCGAATTACAAGCAGTCATATCTATGCCTAGTGGAGTCTTCAGGCCTTATGCAGGAGTTAGTACTGCAATTCTTATACTCAAAAAAGGTAAAGCAACACAAAACATTTGGTTCTATGAAATGAAGTCAGACGGCCGTAGCCTAACCGATGAGAGAAAGAGGTTAAAGGGCCAATTTCCATTGCCTGCTTTACTAACTTCTTTTAACAATAGAAGTGTCCGAAAAGATAATAATAGAAAGCATCAACACTTTTACGTTCCGATCAAAGATGTGATTAAAAATGACTACGACATAAGCATTAGTGCATACAAAGAGTTTCAGATCGAGGAAAAAAATTATGTTCCACCTAAAGAAATCCTAAAGATAGTAGAGGAATTAGAGCGATCAATATTTGAAGATATTAATGATTTGAATAAAATGTTGAAATGAAAAAAGTAAGATTTAGCGAATTGTTCGATTTTCAATCTAAGTCCAAAATCCCTGCAAACAAGGGAAAGGACAATGGCAAATTTCCTTTCTACACTTCAAGCTCAGTTCTTTCAAAATATTTAGACGAATTTCAGCATCATGGAGAATTTCTAATTTTTGGAACGGGTGGAACAGCTTCCATTCATTATGCTTCCGGTGCATTTTCGACGTCATCGCATTGCTCTGTTGCTAAACCATCAGAGAATCATTTGTTCAATCCAAAATTTGTCTATTACTATTTGAACAACAATATTCAAATATTAGAAGGCGGATTCAAAGGTGCAGGTTTAAAGAATATTTCAGAATCTTTCATCGAGAATATTATCATTCCGTTTCCTTCTATTAGTATCCAAAACCAAATTGTTTTTATTTTAGACAAAGCGACTAACATTCTTAATCATTGTGATAGACTAGTCAATAAATTAGATGAATTCATTGAGAGTTTATACCTATCTTCCTTTGGTTTAAAGGCATACGATCATAGGACTTGGAGCACTGTTTCGCTGGAAAAACTTGCTTCCGAAAACAAAGGAAGTATGCGGACTGGACCGTTTGGAAGCAATTTGTTGCACCACGAATTCATGCCGACGGGAGATGTACTTGTATTGGGATTGGAAAACGTAGCAAGCAATTATTACAAAGAGAGTGCTAAATACATTACAGAAGCGAAATACGAAAGCCTAAAAAGTTATAGGGTTTTCCCTCGGGACCTTCTAATAGCATTAATGGGTACTGGGACGACTGGAAAATCCGCCGTGGCTCCAGATACAATGCCATTAGCGATTAACACTAAGCATTTGGCTGCGATAACGTTGAACAATACGGTTGCCAATCCATACTACATTTCATCAGCAATACGATTCGACCAAAGTATCATAAACCAAATTGAAGCAAAAAATAAGGGTGCCGTAATTCCAGGGATAAATCTTTCCGTCGTTAAAAACATCAAGTTAAAACTCCCGCCGATAAATAAACAGAATGAATTTGAAAAAATAATACGGAAAGTTGAAGATTCGTTGAAAACCAAAATTGTGTTTTGTAAAAAAAACGCAAAAGCATTAGTAGATTCAATCAGTCACCAGGCTTTCTTCGGTGATTTGAAGACGAATATTGAAGCGTTTACCTTTGATGAAAACTTAGTAAATGTAATCGAAAAGGAAAGTGCTAGAGAAATCGACCCAAGCAGAAATATTTTTAAAGAAATCAAACTATTAATTCAAAATATCTTCGGTTCAAATGTTTTCACTTATGATGCATTGAAGAGCGCAGTTCATGCCGCAAGCATAGAGATAGAATATGAGTATCCTCCAAACAGTGAAATGATTGGCCTCAAAGATACAGTTTTCAAACTGTTGCAGCCAGGTAAGTCTGAAGAGCCTTTTTTGAAACAGCTATTTGCTTTGGACGAGCATAGGGATGCAGAGAAAGGAGCCGACAATTCACAAGTAGTTTTAGTAATTAACGATTAAAATGCAACTAGTCAGATTAAAATTATTGAGCGACTTTCGAAGTCTCCAGAAAGGCTTCGACATGAAGTTTTCGCAGGAGCCAGTTTCGGATCCTAATCAAGTTGTTAGTCCGATTTGCTTAGTCGGAAAGAATGGTACTGGGAAATCAAATACACTAGAATTAATTTGTGAAATTTTCTACTACCTTGATTCCTTATTACTTGACTATCCTTCGGAAACAGTTTTGTCCAAGAAAAGGTTTGGTTTTGAAATCGAATACAGATTTGAATTGATGGCAGAGGATGTGTTTGATCCTTGGGACGATGCCAATTTCATTTGGGATGAATCATCGCGCCACGTGAAGATTGTAAAATCTCCCAACCAAAACGACCCCATTTACCTGCTTGTAGATAAAAATGGCAGGGAAACCCAGGTAAAACGAAAGAATGATACAAAAAGGGAGGTTCGTGAAAAAATTGTAAAGTTGCTGCCGAACAAAGTGATCGGGTATTCATCCGGGTTAAATGAATTAATCAGCACCCCTTTTTTGAAGATGCAATTTCATTACTTTAATGAATATCAAAAGAGACTTGAAGAGGATGTGTTAGATGATTTTGGAGAAGGGAAATTGTTGTACCTTAACTACGAGTCCAATGCAGCAATTTTAGTTGCCAACCTATTGCTTGGAAATTCAACAAAGCTTGAAATTCTCAACGATACGCTTGAAATTATTGACCTAGAATCTTTTAGAATTGCTATTGAGTTGGGAAACTATATTGCGATTAATAGTGATGCTGGCTCAGATAAAGAAAAATATGACGTCACTGATTACTTCAAAAGAGAAATAAATCGGCTCAAACAGATTGCAACTGCTCACGAAGAGATAGTCATGGACGACCGAGAAACTGGTGAAAGCAAGACACTTTTACTCCTAGACTTTAAAGTCGATCTAGCGACCAAAAGTGCTTTTGAGCATTTCTTCGGAGATAGCTACTCACTTTATAGTTTCTTTCAGCGCATGCATTTACTAAACCTTTATAAAATATCAGCGAAAAAACGAGACTCAGTTAGAAATGCAAGCAGCGGGATAAACGTCTCGAATTTGCTACCCAAATCTGCGTTCGACGAGTTACTCTTCAGAATTGATAGAGTAAGATTGGTTAAATCAGATAGCAGATCCATCATTAACTACAAGAGCATTTCTGATGGCGAGCATCAGTTTATCCATATTATTGGGGCTATCATGATTATGAATCAACCCAAGACTTTGATGGTACTTGATGAGCCAGAAACCCATTTTAATCCAAGATGGAGATCTAAACTAATAAGTACGATAAACAAAGTTGAAAAAGCAGAGATAGAAATTTCGAAAGCAAGTTCCCTGCAACGAGTCAACAATGCTGTAGAGATCATTCTTACTACTCATTCTCCGTTTATACTTTCAGACAGTCATCGAACTAAAGTATGGAAATTCAGGAAAATTAAAGGAGACCTAATTTATGACATTATTGAGTTGAAGACTTACGGCGCGGCTTTTTCTGTATTACTAGAAGAAGCTTTTGATAAGGAGGAGACTATTTCAGAAATGTCCTTGAAATTTCTCGAAATGATAAAAATGGATATTCAGTCACCCAAAGACATAGAAGATGCAAAAAAGCAAATTAAGCTATTGGGAGACTCTACAGAAAAAGTGTTTCTTCTGGAATATTTGAATGAAAAGCAAAAAGAATTTGATTAATGCTAACGCCTTACAAGTACTACGTATCTGATCACATGAAATTGCACAATTTCATAATTTCCTTCTTTGAGGGTATTAAGAAGCATCGGTCAGGATTTAAAGATAGTTTAATTCCGAAAGACTTTAGGGATATAGCCAAAACCCATAAAAAAGTAATTTACAATAGGCTAAAAAAAATCTACGAAGAACTAGTAAAGCTAGATGCTGCGGCTCAGACAAAATTTTGTGAAAGGGTCATCCTAAGCAACAACATTCAGCAAATTTGTGATCGTAGTACGATACCACTTAAGCTGGCTGATATTCCCAAACCAATAAGACAAACAATCCTTGATCTTTTTTTAGCTTTATACACACAAATTTTGCGAGGGGATAATACCTATTCCAAGACATATGGAACAATTAGAGAGCATTTCAACAAATTCCGCGAATTAAATTCTGAAATTACCATATGTCCATTCTGTGGGATCGGCGAACTGAGAAACGAGTTTGATACTTCGATGGATCAATACGACCATTTCCTTCCAAAAACAATTTACCCGTTATCTTCTGTTAACTTTATGAATCTTGTCCCAACTTGCAAAGATTGCAATGGTCTTGATTGCAAAGCTGACAAAGACACACTAGCTCTAGGGACTGAAAAAATATTTTTTCCCTATTCACAAGATAACTTTGATACTGATATAACATTTAGTGTCATTAAGCAGTCAAATATTAAAGACTGGAGTTGGTCGATCAGTATTACGGGACGGTCTAGTAATTTGGACGAGCAAATCACTTCGTGGGATAAAATTTACAGCATTAAAAGTCGATACCTAGCACACGTGAAAGGCCGAATGAGTAAATGGGCGGGGTTTTATAATGAATTTAAAAGAAAAGCGTTGGCAAAAGGAAGAACTGAGAAGGAAATTCAGGAGATATTCGTTCTTTACATTGAGACTGAAGAAGAATTTGGCCTTGAATATCTCAGAAAACCGGCCTTTGAGGCATATTTTTCTTCAAATAAATAACGATAGTGATTCTCGCACTAAGTATTTACAGGTCAAGTTTTTGGTGGAAACCGTAACCTCATGTCTAAATTACGGTAATTGGATCATAGTAGGCCTTAAGGTTTCAGTAATGGGAACTAAACCCGCTTGATTCGCAAAAATTACTCCTCCTGACCATTTCTTAATAGGCACGCTACAATTAACCAATTAGCTCACAAAAAAGCACAAAATCTTGTACTATACGGTTAGGTAATTTTCCTGTTCTGGCTCGAGAGCAGAAACTCCACTTTGACACTTAGTTAGACGGACAATCGCATCCAAGTGATGCAATAAAAATGCCCTGAGGAGAATGAACGTGTAGTATATATATACCTTAACTGCGGCATATATTTTTCGCCAGCGTTAATGCGGCACTGTACACATTAAAATTCTACTTCACGATGATAAAGAATGAAAATCTCGTAGCCATCAAGGCAATATCAATTTGTTTCAAGCCTTTCTTGAAACCCGAAGAGGCGTTGATATACTGTAACCTGGGGCGGACTCAATTTGCCAAGAAATGTGAAGAGCACCTGGTGTTTAAAAGCTCGACTGGATACTTTAAAAAGGAAGATTTGGATAAGATGATGGAAGGCGTGATTGAGAAACCTTCAGGACACAATAAGGTTAAGCTGTAGACACCTACTCAGCGAAAATCAAAGAAGCCGCCTCATGTTGCGTATGAGGCGGCTTCTCTATCTAGTTTGAATGGTCTTGAATAAAATATGGAAGTTCATTTTTAGACGGAAGCAAGGCAATAGTAGCCTCCTCATTTTTGGGACGATGACGCTTATATATCTTTTGAACTTGTTCCGTCGTGGTGTGCCCCATCAAAGAAGCGAGTGTTGGATCATCCACGTTTTTATCTTTCAACAGAATGGCAAAAGTCAAACGCGCACTTGACGGCCTAATTTTCTTCTCTATTGAAGTTCGGGCAACCCATTTTTCCATAACTATACCAACAGTTCTCCTTGATGGGAGGCAGAAAATCGGCTGATCCCGATCTTCCTTATATGTAATTTCGAAGTTCTTCCTAATAATAGCTAATGCTACTGGGTGTAAGGTTAGCACAACTGGTTGACCTGTCTTCGCCTGAATGATGCGAGTGGTCAATTTATTTCCTTTAAGATCTGACCACATCATTTGTTCTACATCTACCCAGCGTAAGCCTGAATAGCAGGCAAATGTCATTCCAAGCCCAACTTGCTCATCGGGGCATGGGGTGTAAACCAGCTCCAGGAACTCGTCCACTTCTAAAAAGTCTTTAAGTTCTGTGGACGGATTCTTTTTCGCAGCGACATTCTCAGAAGGATTTGCTCTGTAGTAGTGATCAGCAGTGGCGGCCTTGAGGACTCTCTTGAATTCTGAAAAATAATCAGCGGGGGTTTCTCCATTGAAATGATCGAGCAAGTATCGCCGAAAGCTAATACAGAGGTTTTCATTAATCTCCATTGGATGAACGATATCCTTTTTGATGAAGAGTTTAAAGTTTTTAAGTGACCCCTCCAAATGGCGATTGCCCTCTCGTTTGTTGTTTTTTACGAATTCTTCAAAGTATTCCAGAAAATTCTCTTTGAATTTATGGGTCGGTATATAGCCCGTACCAATTGCCTGCTGTTCGATAATCGTTTCAGCCTGCTTGACCTTAATGATAGCCAAAGCTTCTTTATTATGCCTCTTCTCCAATGGCGTCTTTGGATTCGTGTAAATAAAAACGCCGGTAGAGGGCCTCTGGCCCTTACCCCTCCCGTAATCGTAGTAAAAAGTAATCTTGTCTCCCTTTTTATTGAGTCTTTCGATAATATTCATATCACCAGAGATTTAAAGGTGAAAGAATACAGGCTCAATTCGTGTGCCTCAATGCCAACTGACATGCTTATATCAGCAATCAAGAGAACCAGATTTTTGAAAGTCGATAATACCTGGGAAAAAGTGCAGAAAAGTAACCCGATTAAAGTCTTGCTAAAATCTGTTACCCACTCAAAAGCGCCATAAGTTGTCAGTGACATTTTGCCAACGATCTGAATCAAAGGATAATGTGATTTGGCTGCAGCGAATGAAATGGTTACAGGAAAGTTACGGGAATAGAATCCCGGCGATCCGCATTGAAAGTCCACAATGTGCGAGCGGTTTTCTTCTGTCGTAAAACAGTTGAGATTAGGAGTCCGAAATGTGATTTCGCTCCAGGATGAGCAATTAAGCTCGTGTGTCATTTTACCCATTTTTGAGTGTCATTTGAGTGTCAAAAAATGAGGTAAAAAGCGAAAAAAGGTGTCAAAATGCGACACACGTAAAATAAAAAAGCCTTGTAAATCAATTGATTACAAGGCTTTTTGGTGCCCCAGGCGGGACTTGAACCCGCACGAGCATTGCTGCCCACAGGATTTTAAGTCCTGCGTGTCTACCAATTCCACCACCAGGGCTGACGGAACTCGTCAAAAAAAGCCCTCTCTTTCGAGAGGACTTTTCGGAGCGGAAGACCGGGCTCGAACCGGCCACCCCGACCTTGGCAAGGTCGTGCTCTACCAAATGAGCTACTTCCGCTTATAAAGAACTTTTGTTTTTGTGTTACTGTATTTCGTAACGGGATGCAAAAATAAGAGATCTGATTTAAATAACAAAATAATTTTAAAAAAATTATTTGTATTTCGGAGTATACAACGTGCTCTCCTGAATGTGCACTTTAGGCTTTTCAAACCTCTTTGTATACAATCTATAGCAACCACCCCATGTCATCAAAAAAAAGCAGGCAATACTTAAATAAAAGATATAGGCAGAAGCCCTAACCCAGCTTTGGCCAAAGTCCTTCTTTTCATAATTCTGTAAGCTCTCCTGATATTCCTGTTCTTTTAGCTTTTCTACATCAAATGGTTCCATGTAATAATAATATTGTGATGCAAAAATAAAGGAAACAACCTTAAATAAGCAAGCAATTAATCCATTTTTTAACGACGATAGTAATTGTCTTTTACTATGTCTGAAAACTTATTCTTTCCCTTCGCAAAATGAGCCCAGGCAACACATTTACGGAGATAACCATTAAGCCGGGCGGCTCTGTTTTTAGGAAAAACACTTTTTTTCTGATCCAGCAATACCCATTTGGCAAAAGAAAGATGGGCGCTGAATACCGCTATAAAGTAGCCCCCATCACCTTTTAATAAACTTTTAAATGCCGATACCGCGTCTAAAAAACCCCGCGCTATCAGTACATATACTTTTCGAAAACCATGCATATTTTTATATATCATGATATTGTTATTGCGAAAATTCAAGTAGGTCTTCAATGAGTTTCCCTTGGGCAATGTGCCGCCGCCAACATGGTAAACAACGGCGGCCGGGCAACTGTAAATAGTATATCCCAGCAACTGTATGCGCCAGCAAAGATCAATTTCTTCCTGGTGCGCAAAGAAATAATTGTCAAATCCACCCGCTTCATGAAATATAGGCGCTCTTATGAACAGGGCGGCCCCTGTTGCCCAAAAAACAGGTACACTGTTATCATACTGCCCCTGATCTTCCTCCGAAACATCAAATACACGTCCCATAGCAAACGGATAGCCGTAGTGGTCGAGCCATCCGCCGGCAGCACCTGCATACTCAAAAAAGCGGGGATGGTGATAAGACAATAGTTTAGGCTGACATGCGGCAATTTGCCTGTCTTTTTCCAGGAGATCTATCATAGGCTCTATCCAGCCGGGTGTAACCTTTACGTCGGAGTTGAGCAATAAATAATAATCGGCTTCAACCTGTTGGAGGGCGAGATTATACCCCCTGGCAAACCCATAGTTTTCTGCAAGCTGAATAATCCTGATCTGCGGGTAGGCACGCCGCAGAAAAGCCACAGAATCATCAGTGGAATGATTATCGGCAACAATGATCTGGTAATGAGCATAGGTAGACAACACCAGGTAAGGAAGAAATTCTTCCAGGTATTTTTTACCATTCCAGTTTAAAATAACTATTGCTACCAATGGATGCTGCATGCTGTAAAGCAACAAAAATAGTAACTTGTAAACTTACACCTGTTGTTGCTCCTTACTTTTCTTGTTAAAAATCAAATGATACAGCTGGATCAGGGCAATTAACCCGTTACTGATGATAATGGGCCATTTGAGCCCCAGCAGCACACCGTAAATAACAAACGCAATGCAGGCAAAAAAATTAATACTTCTTATATACTTTACGTTCCGGGGCAAAAAAGAAATAACCAGAAGGACGGTGGCCAGGTATCCTATTGTTTCGGTAGTATCGTTCATAAACTGATAGTTTTAGCTTTTATAGCCGAACTTAAAACAAGTTATACTAATTTTGTGGGCAACGTTTATTGAAAAAACTAATCTAAGGAAAATAAATAGAATCAGTAATGAAAACTCTTTTGTTCGTATCCCTGTTTTTTTTAACTACCGGGTTGTTTGCCCAAACAACTGGAACTGTAAATGTGTATAAAGATCCGCGTATCGACATCCTGCTTAAGAAACAGGCAGAAGCCAATGACCTGTCAACCCGCAATACATCAAAGCGCAGAACCGCCAGGGGCTATAGATTACTGGTAGTGAGCAGTAATAACCGGAACGAGGCACTGGCAGCACGTACCAAAGTGTTAACCAACTTTCCGGAGCTAAAAGCTTATATGTGGTATCAATCACCCTACTATAAAGTGAAGGCAGGTAATTTCACCTCAAGGAACGACGCCCAGGCCTATCAAAAACGAATGGCATCCATGTTTCCCGGTAATATTTTTATAATGAATGATATTGTAGAAGTAAAACCCGAAGAAGCCGACCAGCAGGACTAAATACGCTCCATACTACAGGCAGGCACGACCCTGCCAACAACCCGTTACAACCCCTGTTTGTTGTACAGATAGCATTCATATCATGAGTCAACAAAAATATGCGACGACAGGGCCAGCCGCGTACTTCATTATTAATGACCGTTCTTCTTTGTCATTTCAATATTATAAACCCTTTTAATGCAACAGCGTCAGATTGCCTTTATCCGTACCGGCTATGCTTCAGGCTTTGGAAATGAAGCTATATTAAACAAACATTAAATTTTTATGTACGTTTGCCAAATGGTTGAAAAAATACAATCGCTGGCAAAGCAATATGCGCCTGACTTTATACAGGTAAGACGCCACTTGCATGCAAACCCTGAACTGAGTTACCAGGAGTTCAAAACTGCTGCATTCGTAAAGGAGCAATTAGCTGCATTAAATATCCCTTTTGAAACAAAAGCTCAAACCGGTGTTATTGGGTTGATCAAAGGGAAAAACCCGGATAAGAAAATAATTGCATTACGGGCCGATATGGACGCGCTGCCTATATTGGAGGCAAACGAGGTTCCCTATAAATCGTTAAATGAAGGCGTTATGCATGCCTGCGGTCATGATGTACATACCACCTGTCTCCTGGGAGCTGCAAAAATATTAAGCGAGTTAAAGGATGAATGGGAAGGAACTGTAAAACTGATCTTTCAGCCGGGAGAGGAAAAAAACCCGGGGGGAGCCAGTTTGCTGATTAATGAAGGCGTATTGGAACACCCTAAGCCTGATGCAATATTTGGTCTGCATGTACACCCTGCTTTGCCTACCGGCAAAATAAGTTTCAGGGCCGGAAAAGTGATGGCCAGTGCAGACGAACTATACTTTACAGTTAAGGGTAAGGGCGGGCACGCTGCAGCACCACAGTCGGCTGTTGACCCGATCCTGATTGCGTCGCACCTGGTGATTGCATTACAACAGGTGATCAGCCGCCGGAAAAACCCGCTATATCCTTCGGTGTTATCCATTACCGCGTTCAACGCGGGCACTACAACCAATGTTATTCCGGGAGAAGTAAAGTTGATGGGAACTTTCAGGGCCATGGATGAGGACTGGCGGTTTGAAGCGCATGAGCTGATCAGAACCATTTCTTACAACCTGGTTGCTGCTATGGGCGGCGAACTGGACCTGCACATTGATGTGGGATATCCTAATGTATTTAATAATGAAGCTTTAACAACAGAAGCCAAACAAAAGGCAATTGCTTTCTTAGGTGCCGATCATGTGGAGGAAACGGAAATAAGAATGGGGGCAGAAGATTTTGGCTATTATACGCAAAAAATACCAGGTTGTTTTTATCGCCTGGGTGTTATGAGCGATCCTGAAAATATCAGGAATGTGCATACCCCTCATTTCGATATTAACGAAAATGCCATAGAAACCGGTATGGGCATGATGGCCTGGCTGGCGGTATCGGTAGATGTATAGCTGCAAACCTTTTGGCAGTTTCAATCATCTATAATAAAAGACAAGGATGATGAAAATTTTCTCCATATTGGTTTCCGTTTTTCTGAGTGTTGCGGTAAATGCGCAAACCGACAGTTTACAGAAAGCTAAAGATTATATCAAACAAAGAGAACTCACAGATCCGAATATGAATGGCGCAAAACGGTCAAGATTAAAAAAAACAGACTCAGCTCACCCGGTGGTTGTTCAGAGAAGCAACACTGTTCAACACGGCAAAAAAAAATATAAACCATGAATCGCTTTTCTCATATAATTAGCGGCTTCCTATTAACCCTTTGCCTTACAGGCTGCTGTTCGTCTAAAAAGCCAACACAACAGCCGGCCAACAAAGCTTTACCTGAGAGAAATACCAAAGACCCCAAAATAGACAGTAGCCAAAAAAAAGTAGAGAAAACAACATTTGAGCTAAAGGCCGGATAGCCTCTTTATTTCTGAGGTGTGGCAATCATACCTGAAACACTACTCACATCGCCTATTGCTGTACCTGTCATATTTTGTGGGGTGCTGCTGTATACAGATCTCCTTACTGTTGAGGTTGAAGCCGAAGCTGAAGTTGAACCGGGAAGATAAGTGGATAGGCCCGTTATCAGCCTTATAGCCCTGAGGAAACAAATTTCGTTGGGGTCGCCAAAATCAAACCTTACGTCGTCAAACGCCTGGTAGTTAGTGGACATTCCCGTAAAATAGCCGCCGGTACCCTGTGCATTTTTCGTTTCAAAACTGGAAAGGAATACACTGTATTTCCCCAGTCTTAGCTCAAAAAAACCTATGGGCTTACCGTAGGTCAGGGTGCCATTATCGGAGAAAGCTGCGCCAATTAATACAACATTATAATAGGGTTTTAAGCTATTAATAACAAGCTCTGAAGCCGATGCCGTGCTTTTACTTACTATAAAGTAAATGGTAGGAATATTGTTGGAGCTGTTGAAACTTCCCCTCTTATTTACGTTAGTTGTATTTTCTGAAACTGAATAATCTATATCATAATAGCTATAGTTTTGGCGAACATTGTTTAAATAAACCGGCTGTGTTTTCAATAATGTAGCCTGCTTGTTCACCATGGTTGCTGTATAATATTCTGCAAACGCCATCTTACCCTGTGCAGACTGGGGCGCAAGCAGGTTAATGAGATACTTTGCTACATCCACATATCCGCCCCCGTTATGCCTCAAATCAACTACTATATCTGTGGCACCCGAAAATTTACTGAAGGAGGCATCCAATGCAGGCTGCGAGTTGGTGCCGGTTGTGAAAGATTCATAGGCCATATAGGCTATTTTTTTGCCTGCCACTGTTACCACTGTGTCCTTCAAAACAGGATTGAATGTATATACTGCCTTGGTAAAAGTGGCTAAAGTGTCTCTTGTTTTAGTTTTCGTTTTATAAACAATAAGTTTAGCCGAACTTCCGTTAAGCAAATTGTTCAACGGAGTAGCTCCATATTTACCATAATCCAACTCTGCATTCGCTACTACGTCGCCGCGCCGCAAACCGGCTTTATAGGCAGGAGAGCCATTGGTTACTTTCCGTACATATACTACCGAACTGTCACGCTTTATATAAGGGATGCTATCTACGGTATTTACTGCTGAATAATATACGGGCACAATACCCAGCGTAAAGCCCAGGTCATTCTCTTTACCATCCAGGGTCATTTTCATTTCTCCCACTTTACCCTGGTCGGTTATGGCATTAGCAATGCTTCCACCGTCATACAAATCAGAGGTTTTTACGAGATACGAATACTTGGCTGAAGTACCTGTGCCCTCGAAAGTATTGGTTCTGGTAATGGCCAGCAATTCCGCATTCAACCCGTTCAGGGTATCCGAATTGGCATACCCAAGAGGTTTAAAACTCGCACTGTCTGGAATTTGAGTGTTCCAGTAATATACCTGCTGAGCCAGCTTAAACAATGAATCCGATAATCGCTGCTGATAAGATCTCGTATCATTAACGGGTGGGTTCGGAGTTGGGTCAGGATCAGGCTTGGGTGTAACAGGGTCTTTCTTACAGGAAATGAAACTAATTGCAATAATAGCAACAATCAATATTCTCATATATTAATTTATGAATATTAAAATTAGCTTTTCCTTTTTACTCCGGAGTATTTTTATCTTTTATTTATGAATTGGGCCTTTTGTCAAAAGCAGTATTTTAGCGCCACTATTTTGAAACATGATTAATAAAAAAGAAATAATGTTGCTTTCAGGCGCCAAAAAGCAACCACATATCCTGGTAATAGGCGATATTATGGCCGATCGCTATGTTTGGGGGTCGGCCAGCCGCATTTCACCGGAAGCCCCCGTTCCGGTTGTAAGCGTTAAAAATGAAACCATTACCCTGGGCGGAGCCGCCAACGTTGCCCAAAACCTGTATAAACTCAACGCAAAAGTTTCTATGTGCGGCGTCATCGGCAACGACCCCGTTGCATCTACCGTACTGGACCAGTTAAAAAAAGAAAAGATAGAGACCAGCGGGGTAGTAACAGACAAATACAGGCCTACTACTTTAAAAACCCGCATCATGGCGGGCACCCACCAGCTATTACGTGTAGACAGGGAAACAACCGCAGAGATTCCTGAAATTATTGAAACCCGGTTACTGAATAAGTTAAAGGCCCAACTCAGGCATACAGACCTGGTAATGCTCTCGGATTATAATAAAGGTTTATTAACCTATAGTTTTACGCAAAAGCTTCTGCAACTTTGCCATGAGGCTGGTAAAAAAGTAATGGTGGATCCTAAAGGATTACATTATGAAAAGTACGCAGGTGCATGGCTGATCAAACCCAACAAAAGAGAACTGGCCGAAGCTACTGTTACTGAAAAAATTGAAACAAATGATCAATTAGTAAAAGCAGCCAGGAAATTAATTACAAAAACCCGATCACAATACCTGGTAGTAACCCGCTCCGAGGAAGGGTTGTCTCTTATCTCCAGGAAATCGCATCTGGACTTTCCTGTTAAAGCAAGGGAAGTTTTTGACGTTACCGGCGCCGGCGATACGGTTTTCGCTTCATTGGGATATTTTGTAGCCTGCGGATTAGAATTAACCACAGCTTGCGAACTCGCTAACTATGCCGCAGCTATTGCTGTAAGTAAAGTTGGAAGTGTAGCTGTTACTATTAATGAAATATTATCTTTAGTAGATGAGCACGAATAACAGGGTTGAAGCAGCTATTGCAAACAAAATCCTTTCCCTTGAAGACGCTGTAGCGCTACGGAACAAATGGAAAGAAGAAAAACAAAAAGTTGTTTTTACCAATGGCGTTTTTGATATCCTGCATGCAGGTCATGTTAAGTCACTAACCCATGCAAGCGCCAACGGGGATAGGCTGATCATTGGCCTCAATGCAGATGCTTCTGTAAAACGATTAAAGGGTGACACCCGCCCTATTATTGGCGAGCACGACAGGGCGCAGCTCCTGGCCGCATTACAATTTGTAGACATGGTGGTTCTTTTTCACGACGATACCCCTATTAAACTTATTGAAGCCCTATTGCCCGATGTGCTGGTGAAGTCTGCCGACTATAATATTGATACTATAGTAGGCGCTAAAGAAGTAATAGCCAATGGCGGCGAAGTAAAGATCATGCCCTTTGTACAGGGACTTTCCACCACTGCCATCATTAATAAAATAAAGAATGAATAAATGCCAGACCCGGGCCAAATATCAGGCAGCAGGCATCCGGCATCAAGTGTCCGGCATCTAATATCTAAATTCCATATCTCTTGTCTTCCCCGCTAAAAATACTGGTTATCCGTTTCAGTTCGCTAGGCGATGTCATCTACACCACGCCTGTAGTACGTTGTTTAAAGCAGCAACTACCGGATGCCGAAGTGCATTTCATTACCAAGCCGCAGTTTAAATATATTTATGAGGGTAACCCTTATCTCGATAAATTGCTATTATTAAAAGAAAAGCTCAACGACACCATTGCTGAGATCAAAGCCGAAAAATACGATTGTATTATAGACCTGCATAGTAACCTGAGAACCCGCATTATTAAGCTCAGAACTGGTATCAGGTCCTATACCTATAATAAACAAACCTTACTCAAGTGGTTAAGTCTTAAATTAAGAAAGCAGCTGGTTCCGCCGGTACACCTGGTAGACCGGTATTTGAAAGCGGCTGCCCCTCTGGGTATTGTGAACGATAATAAGCCTATTAATTATTTTATCAAAAACAGTTATGACATCACTACGCTTTTGCCCGCAACTCACCATAACGGGTATGTAGGTTTTATCATCGGCGCTGCCCATTTTACCAAACGCATGCCCAATGAGAAGATCATCTCTGTTTGCAGGCAGTTGAACCGTCCTGTAGTATTGCTGGGTGGAAATGATGTAAAAGAAAACGGAGCAATGGTTGCAGCGGCTGTTGGCAAAAACGCTTATAACGCCTGTGGCGCAACCAGCCTCGATGAGTCGGTTTTTCTGGTATCAAGAGCCGCATCCATTATTGGCTTTGATACAGGGCTCACCCATATTGCAGAAGCTTTTAATAAACCCATTGCATCAATATGGGGCAGTACAGTTCCGGAATTACTGGGTGTTCAACCCTATAAAATTGATAAGGCCTTAATCTCCGGGGTACACCTTAGTTGCCGCCCCTGCTCCAAATACGGCCTGGCAAAATGTCCGCTCCATCATTTTAAGTGTATGAAAGAGATCAATGAAAAAGAAATAGTTGATTTTTGTAACGGCTAGCTCCTATCCACCATTCCCTATTTACTATTTACTATTTACTACTCACTATTTACTATTCACCATTCATTATTTTCCACACTCCTATGCCTCTTCATAATTCAGATCTTTGTGAAAGGTTTCTTTGGAGGTAAGTACAGCTATGCTGCATATAGCAAAAACAATAATACAAGTATAGATGCCTCCATTAATATACCCTACTCCAGGTAAGCTTCTCAAAAACTGAAAAAGCATTAGCATCAGCGGCACGGTTCCTCTAACCATATTAGGAATAGTAGTAGCTGCAGTGGCCCGGAGGTTGGTACCAAACTGCTCGGCACCAATAGTTACAAAAATGGCCCAGAACCCCGACCCAAAGCCCAGGGCGGCGCAAAGAAAGTACATCATGGAAGCACTCCCGTTCCACTGGAGGGTAAAGTACAACACCATAAATAACGCAGTGATGGCATAAAAAACATACAGGGCCTTTTTACGGCTCTTCAGCCACTGGCTTACCAGTCCTATAGTAACATCACCTACAGCCAAACCGGCATAAGCAAACATAATTGACTTGCCAGGATCTATTTCTTCTGCTATACCAAACTCCCTGGCAAACTCCTTGCTAAAAGTAACCAGTATACCGATTACCAACCAGGTAGGAACCCCTATCAAGATACTTTGCAGGTAACGAATCAACCTCTCCCGGTTGTTTAATAGCATAAAAATCTGCCCGCGTTTTACAGCTTTTTCTTTCATTTCCCGGAACATGCCAGACTCTAATACTGATACCCTGAGCAGTAATAAAGCAAGGCCTAATCCACCCCCAATAAAATAACAGGTACGCCAGTGAAAATTTTCTTTGATAAAAAACGCAACTACCGCACCGGTTATTCCAAAACCGGCTACTATGGAAGTGCCGACCCCCCGTTTTTCTTTGGGCAACAGTTCGGCCACCAACGTGATACCGGCACCCAGCTCGCCCGCAAGACCAATGCCGGCTACAAAACGGATCCACTTATATTGCTCTACTGTTTGTACAAAACCATTGGCAATATTTCCGAGTGAATACAGCAATATAGAACCGAACAATACACTCGATCTTCCTTTTTTATCGCCAACAATGCCCCATAAAATACCACCCAGCATTAACCCGAACATTTGCCAGGAAAGGATGCTCTCACCGTCGGTGGTGATCTGGTCGGGCGTTAGTCCCATTTCACGCAAGCTGGGGATACGGATAATACCAAAAAGCAACAAATCGTATATATCAACAAAATAGCCTAACGCGGCTACAATAACCGTAAGGTTAAAAATAGAGACAGGTTTACTACCAGGCTGCATCGTTGTTTTTTTAATGTTATGGGATTATACCAGGCCTTTTTAAGCCAGATTATCGTATTTGCACAAGATGCTCGATAGCCAGTCTATAGCCATCTAATCCTAATCCGCAAATAGTTCCCGCGGCCTTCGCACTTACATGCGATAATTTTCTGAATTCTTCCCTTGCATGTACATTACTGATATGCACTTCTATAACCGGAGCCTTAATGGCCGCAATACAATCGCCTATTGCAACCGAGGTATGCGTGTAAGCAGCAGGGTTTAATACAATACCGTCAACTTCATTTCCAAAACGTTGCAGCGCATCCACCAGCTCTCCTTCAATATTGCTTTGAAAATAGTGCAACTCTACATCCCGGAACCGGTCCTTTAAAGTTTCTAAAAAAGAATCAAACCCCTGTGCGCCGTAAATGCCGGGCTCTCTTTGCCCCAACAGGTTTAAATTAGGGCCGTTTATGATTGCTATCTTCATCTTTTACCGATAAAAGCTGTTAAAGTTTAATACAATAAGCTAATATATACCAATTGTTTGAAGTATATTAAAACGGTGGAAAATAAGCCTCCCTGTAACCTTGTAAACCGGCAGCTCCGGGCGCGATGCTTTCCGATTCTTGAAAAGACGAAGGAAACAATGAACATCGTTAAATCCTACTAAAAGGTTCCCTCAAGCAGTTTTCCCTGGCACAGCTCCCCGCTTGCGTTTTAATACGCTCCGGGGTTTTACAGGGCAACAACCGGAAACCCTGTCAAAACAGGAGCCCCTACTTAATGTTCAGGAACACGTAAAAACATAACAGGTTTTAAAAAGCCCAGCATATCCCAGAACCAACGATTGCTATCATGCGCCCGGTCGCCGCAGTCGATATTACAGGCATTAAAAGAAAATTTCCGGAAAACCGGCCAATCAAAACGCTTTCTTAGCTGTAACAAAATCTTGTACGCATATGCGTGCCCTAACACTTCTATAATGAAGGAATTAAGTGGCAGCTTAAGGGATGTTTTAAATTGCTGCCTGTGCAGATCAAGCGCCTTCCGGCAGAGCATTTCTATATTCCTCCAACTCTCACCCATCGCGTCCATTAAATCGTAATTGCTCACCAGGTGAACAGAATATGGCTTCAAATGCACTTTTATGCGATAGCCGTTAATATGAATCTGCGTAGTCAATAAAAAATAATTAAAGAACTAAAAATACGTCATCCTGTTTGGGAAATGGGCTTATCCACTAAATTTGCCCTGTGCTGCAACATTTATCTATACAGAACTATGCAATTATCGATGCGCTGGAGATTGATTTTTCCGGTGGCATGAATATTATAACAGGGGAAACCGGTGCCGGGAAATCTATTATTATCGGGGCATTGAACCTGATATTAGGAGAACGTGCTGAAATTTCTTCCCTGGTGAATAAGGAAAAAAAATGCGTCATCGAGGGTCATTTCCTGGCCGAAGGTAACGAAGTGGTAAAATGTTTTCTTGCAGAAAACGACCTGGACGACCAATCTCAACTGGTGGTAAGGCGGGAAATAGCCCCTAATGGGAAAAGCAGGGCTTTTATTAACGACACGCCTGTTAATCTTTCACAACTGCAAAGCCTGAGTGAATTGCTGGTAGATTTACATCAACAGTTCGATACACTGTCTATTGGCGACAACAACTTCCAGGTAGATGTGGTGGATGCACTGGCAGACACCCATGAAGCACTGACAGATTATAAAAAAAGCTTCCAGCTCTGGAAACAAACAGAGAAGGAACTGGCGCTATTGCAGCAGCAGCAACTACAGTTTGAAAAAGAAAGCGATTATAACCGTTTTCAATACGATGAGCTGGCGGCATTGAGTTTGAGAGAGAACGAGTTGGAAAATATTGAGGCAGAATTAAAAATGTTATCCAATGCTGAAGGCATTAAAACAACATTGAACCGTGTTTGTGGCGAGCTTGCCGAAGGCGAGCAACCTATTACACAGCAATTGAAAAGCCTTTCCAATTTATTAAACAGTTACACGGGCTTTCATAAAGATCTGCCGGAGATTAACAGCAGACTTCAAAGCGCCCAGATTGAGCTAAGCGATATTGCAGCCGAATTGGAACGGTTGAATGATCATATCAATTATGACGCGGAAAAGATTGAAGAATTGAATGAACGGATGTCGGCAGGTTATAAATTGCAGAAAAAGCATGGGGTACAATCTACCAATGAATTGTTGGCCATTCAGCAACAGCTGGAAGAAAAACTGGATGCCGTTCTTAACATTGCCGAAAATATAGCTTCCCTGGAAGCACAGGTTGCCAACCACCACAAAAAAGTACTGCTGCTGGGCGAAAAGATATCGCAGGCCCGCAAAAAGCAGCTGCCTGCCTTCGAGAAAAACGTGAATCAGTCATTGGTGCAGGTAGGTATGCCTAATGCACGGCTACAGGTTTCTATGCTACAACAGGCACCTTCTAATAACGGCATTGATGCAATAGAATTTTTATTTGATGCCAATAAAAGTGGCCAGTTTAAACCCGTTAATAAAGTAGCCAGCGGAGGTGAGTTAAGCCGGTTAATGCTTTGCGTAAAAAGCCTGGTAGCAGAAAAAATGGACCTGCCTACGTTGATTTTTGATGAGATAGATACCGGTATTTCGGGCGAGGCCGCCAAACAGGTGGGTATTATTATGAAGAAACTGGCTGCCAACCGGCAGGTGATCTGTATTACACACCAGCCACAAATTGCCGGGAAAGCTGACGCTCATTTTTTTGTATATAAAGAATTGGTAAACGAAAAGGTAAAAACCAACATCAGGCAATTAAGCACCGATGAACGTATTACTGCCATTGCCCAGATGCTAAGCGGAGAAAAACCTACCGCTGCAGCGCTGGAAAATGCCAGGGAAATGGTTCAAAATTAAACTCTTCATAAATGGCAGGACTAAAGCTTACGCTGATTTTATGCGTTATACCCATTATGCTGATCGGCGGCATTTATACCTACCGTTTTTTAAACAATAAGCTTACATCCAGTTCAAGTACTTTTGGGCTGATCTTTTATGCCCTCGCCTTGTTTTGCGCTATGGCGGCTATATATGGCGGAGGCTTAACAGCAATAGCCTTGCTTTACGATTATCTTTCGATCTAACATACCCTCCAAATAACAAACGTGATTCGCTTAACACGGTTCCTATTCAGCTGTTCTCTATCCCTGCTCCTTTACTTTGGGAGCTCGTCTATACATGCTCAAATCTTACCACAAGACAGTTTAATTCAAGAATCTGTTGCGGAAGACAGCCTTCGACCGGCTCGTCAGCAACTGGAGAAGTTAAATAAAGATTTTATTGTAACCGGTATAAAAGATGGTGCCGCCATAGCAGCAAGCCCTTTACACTGGCAAAAAAAGGATTGGTTGAGGTTTTCTGTATTCGCCGGCAGTGTAGGCGGCCTGATGCTTCTCGACAAAGAGATCAAAAGCATATTCCTGCATAATCAGAACAACTTCACAGGTAGTATGGCCCGGGGAGTGGAGCCTGTGGGTAATATATACGGCTTGCTAGTGTTTCCTGCTATTTACGCTACCGGTGTAGTGATAAAGAATCCACACGTGGAAAGCATCGGATTAAGAGGAGGAAAAGCTATGGCTATTTCGTCGGTTATTTGTTTTGCGGGTAAAAATATTATTCGCAGGCAAAGGCCCGATGCATCAGCTACTCCTTTCCACTATGCCCTGCCGTTTTCCAAAGCAAAATATAATTCTTTTCCTTCGGCGCATTCCAGTATTGCCTTTACACTGGCTACAGCGTTTGCCCTGGAATTCCCCGATAAAAAATGGGTAGCTCCGGTGGCCTACTCTATTGCGTCGTTTACGGCACTTTCGCGGGTTTATAATAATCGTCACTGGGCCAGCGATGTATTGGTAGGAGCTGCCCTGGGGCATTTTGTAACAAAAGCGGTTTATAACAGAACTCAAAAAAGGCATCGGCCTGCCAAAACGTTTATGTAATACCTGGTTATTAAACTTACAAACATTTATTGACGCAAATGGCCCCGCTATATATTCTCTACAAATCAAAAATCATTCTTACATTTACCCCCTAATTTTTATCTATGGCTTATAATCTTTTAAAAGGAAAGAAGGGAATTATATTTGGTGCGCTGGATGAAAAATCCATTGCATGGAAAACCGCCCAAAAATGCTACGCTGAAGGAGCAGAAATCGTATTAACCAATGCCCCGGTAGCGCTTCGCATGGGCGCCATCAACCAATTGGCTGCAGAATGCGGTAATGCGCCCGTTATTGGTGCCGATGTTACCAGTCTGGATGATTTGAAGAACCTGTTTGAAAAATCAATGGAACATTTTGGCGGAAAGATCGATTTCATTCTTCATTCTGTAGGTATGGGACTTAACGTACGCAAAGGCAAGCACTATACAGAAATGAACTATGAGTGGAATCAGAAAACCTTCGACATATCCTCTATAAGCCTGCATAAAGTTTTGCGAACTGCCTGGGAGCTGGATGCTTTAAGTGAGCATGCCAGTGTTATTGCGCTGACGTATATCGCTGCACAACGTGTATTTCCAGACTATAATGAAATGGCTGACGCCAAGGCGCTGCTGGAAAGCGTTACCAGGATGTTTGGCTACTATTACGGAGAAAAAAATAAAGTGCGGGTGAATACCATTTCCCAGTCTCCTACCCCAACTACGGCAGGAAGCGGCGTTAAAGGTTTTGACAGCTTTATTAACTATGCCGAAAAAATGAGTCCTTTAGGAAATGCGCCTGCAGAAGCTTGTGCTGACTATATCGCGGTAATGTTCAGCGACCTGACTAAATATGTTACCATGCAAAATCTTTTCCATGACGGCGGCTTCAGCTTTACCGGTGTAACCCCTAAAGTGCTGGAAGCAATGGGTGGCGAAGAAGAAGCATAATTCAACATTACTTAATAGAAAAGCCCGGCATTTCAATGATGCCGGGCTTTTTGGTATTGCGTTCATTACGCTGTTCATAATTTATATCAACTGCAGCTTTGCAACTTTAGGATCCACCTCTCCCATATCATCTTCAAAATTGAGTTTAATACGCCATTTCTGAAGCGTAGCTTAGATTCGGTACCACCAAAAACTCATCCGATAACAAGACATCGTTGATGTAGAAGTCCAGCCTCACAGCATACTTCACTTCAATAAAAAGTCCTTCACTTGCTGTTGCTAACTTCCTGATACGTCCCAGCGGTTCTAGCACTGCAATATCTTCAATATTATCCGGATTAACGCAGGATAAATTGGCCCCGCCGTCAAACAAAGTATACAAATGCTTCTCTCCTTTTGCTCCGGCATACAACATGGAAATTTTATAATAGACATAAATTCTCTTTCTACACAGTTACGATTTATAAATTGTAAAACCTTGCAGCATTTCCTCCATAAAAAGCGGCTTTTTCACTTTCCGTGAACGAAGCAAAATAAGCATCTACAATACCCTTCATCTTTTTGTAAGAACCGGCCACCAGGCAAACCGGCCAGTCGCTTCCATACATAATGCGTTTAGCGCCAAAAGCTTCAACTACTATATCCAGGTAAGGTGTAAAATCCCGTGGCTTCCATTTTGCCCAATCAGCCTCTGTAACCATGCCACTGATCTTACAATACACATTGGGCAATTCAGCAATTGCCCGCATGTCCTGCTTCCAGCCCTCCACTGTTCCGGCCTTTATGTAGGGCTTTGCGATATGATCGATTACAAACCGCTGATCGGGAAAAGCAGCGGCCAGCTTACGGGCATACCTGAGCTGATCGGGGAATATCAAAATATCGTAGGTATAATTGTATTTATGCAATAGACTGATACCATTCATAAACTTCTTTCGCAGCATCAGTGCACGGTCCTTTTCATCCTGCAGTACGTGGCGAAATCCTTTGAGCTTCTTATAATAGCTGTAGTGCGCCAACTTGTCCTCTATATTCTTAGCCTGCAGGTCTACCCATCCCACCACGCCCTTCACAAAATCGTTTTGTATAGCATTGGTAAGCTGGAAAAGATTCTCCACTTCCGACTGATCACTTTGTACCACTACGCAACCATCCAATCCATTTTCTTCCAGCACCGGTTTCAGATCTTTCGGTAAAAAATCTCTTTGAATCTTTTTCATGGAGTCGTCGATCCAGCTATCTCTTACCGGGTCGAAAATCCAAAAATGCTGGTGCGCATCTATTTTCAAAGCCATAAACAATTTATTTAAACTATAAAAAAACAGAGGACCGCTGACTCATTTAAATCAACCGCCCTCTGTCTACCTGGTAAATATTATTTGCTCCACGCAACGCAGGTTTGGCTCGATGTTCCCAGTCCATCGATACCTAATTCAATCACGTCGCCTGGCTTTAAATATACAGAAGGACTAAAGCCCATACCTACGCCGGCAGGAGTACCGGTAGATATCACATCTCCCGGAAGCAAAGTCATAAACTGGCTTACGTAAGAAATAACATGGGGTAATTTAAAAATGAAATTTGCAGTAGTGCCATCCTGCATGGTTTGGCCGTTTACCTTTAACCAAAGGCGCAGATTATCCGGATCAGTGATCTCATCTTTTGTAGCCAGAAAGGGTCCTAAAGGAGCAAAAGTATCACAGCCCTTTCCTTTATCCCAGGTACCTCCGCGTTCTAACTGAAAGGCACGCTCGCTTACATCATTGTGCAATACATAACCGGCAACATAATCCATTGCTTCAGCTTCTTCCACATAGCTGGCTTTTTTACCGATTACAACAGCCAGTTCCACCTCCCAGTCTGTTTTTACAGAGTTACGAGGTATTACAATATCGTCGTTAGGACCAGACAACGAAGTGGACGATTTCATAAAAATCACCGGCTCTGCAGGAACCGCAGCACCAGTTTCTTTAGCATGATCGGCATAGTTTAAACCAATGCACACTATCTTGGAAGGACGCGCCACCGGGCTGTCCAGGCGCTCATCGTCACTGATTTTTCCCAGGGTATCTTTATTGTCCTGTACATATTGAGTCAGGCGTGCCAGGCCACCGGTTTCAAAAAAATGCTCATTGTAATCTTCTCCAAACCCAGAGGTATCGTATTTAACATCATCAATAATAACCCCGGTTTTAACACTGCCGGGTTGGCCGTAACGTATTAGTTTCATTTTGTAATTTGAAATTTGGTATTGGGTATTTAATTATTCAGTTTTATAAATCCTCCGTCAATAGGATAATCGCAGCCCGTTATAAATGAAGCTTCATCACTGCATAAATATAAAATCAATGCAGCAATTTCATCGGGCTTTGCCATACGGCCGATGGGTTGGGTTTGAGACAGCTTTTCAAACATCTCAGCTTCCTTGCCCGGGTAGTTTTTAGCCAGGAATCCGTCTACAAAAGGAGTATGTACACGGGCAGGAGAAATACAATTGCAACGGATATTGTCTTTGATATAATCCTTTGCTGCAGATAAGGTCATAGCCAGTACGGCACCTTTACTCATACTATAGGCAAAACGATCGGGTATACCAACACTGGATGCGATGGATGCCAGGTTGAGAATAACGCCACCACCGTTTTCTTTTAACAACGGAATTCCCGCGTACAGGCTATTGTAAACGCCTTTTACATTCACAGCAAAAACCCGGTCAAAGTCCTCTGCCGATGTGGTTTCTACCTTACCGATATGCGATACCCCGGCGCTGTTCACCAGAATATCAAAAGCGCCTACAGATGTGTAGGCTTTTAGCACTTCCTCCTGGCTGGCTACATTTACAGGTAATGCAGTGGCCTTACCGCCTTTGGCTTCAATTTCCTGAACAGTGGTTTCCGCTGCATCTTTATTGAGGTCCGCTACAAACACATGCGCTCCGGCGGCACCAAATACAAGGCAAACGGCTTTCCCAATGCCGCTTCCGCCGCCTGTAACAATCGCCTTCTTATTTTCTAACTTAAACATTGATGATTTTTTAATGGCAACAATATACTACTTAATTGATTATCGTTTATTTAAGACAGCAAAATCAATCTGCGTTTTCTATAAACCCAAATGGGTCCGCACAAAGTACGGACCCATTTGGTAAAAAAGATGGAAATATTAACTAAACAAATCTTTTATTTTATCAAAAAAGCCTTTTTCAGTTTTTTCAGGCTGCGGTTTCAAATTGGGAGAATCCGAAAGCCGCTCCAGCGCCGCTTTTTCTTCCTCGTTAAGATGTTGGGGCGTCCATACACTTACATGTATCAACTGATCGCCTTTTTCGTAATTGGAATGCACGTTGGGAAAGCCTTTACCTTTTAGTCTGAATATTTTGCCACTTTGCGTACCCGCTGGGATTTTAATTTTAGCTCTCCCGTCAATAGTTGGCACTTCTGTATTGGTACCAAATACGGCATCGGTAAACGATACGTGAAGATCGTACACTACATTCAACCCTTCACGCTGCAGTTCTGCATGTGCTTCTTCTTCAATTAATACGATCAAATCGCCCGGGGCACCGCCACGCTCACCCGCGTTTCCCTTTCCGCCAATGCTTAGCTGCATACCGGCCTGCACTCCCGGAGGAACATCAATGGTAATGGTTTCTTCACCATATACCCTGCCTGCCCCTTTACAATTGGAGCATTTAGAGGTTATGGTAGTACCCTCGCCATTACAATCAGGGCAGGTAGTTACCGTTTGCATCTGCCCCAGGAAAGTGTTCTGTACTTTCCTCACCTGGCCACTACCCTGGCAGGTACGGCAGGTTTGTACACTTCCTTTATCTTTTGCCCCGTCTCCACCGCAGGTAGTACAGGAAGTATATTTTTTTACTTTAATATTTTTGGTAACGCCCTTCGCTATTTCTTCATAATTCAACTTCAGCTTTACACGGAGATTACTCCCGCGTATACCACGCGGCCGGCCGCCACCGCTCCTGGCCCTTCCGCCACCAAAAAAGCTTCCAAAGATATCGTCGCCGAATACATCCCCAAACTGGCTGAATATATCTTCCATATTCATACCTCCGCCGCCAAAACCGCCACGGCCTGCTCCGCTAAGCCCCGCATGCCCAAACCGGTCGTACTGCGCTTTCTTTTCAGTATCGCTCAGTACTTCATAGGCTTCAGCCGCCTCTTTAAATTTTTCTTCAGCAGCCTTGTCTCCGGGATTTCTGTCGGGGTGAAATTGCATGGCCACCTTACGGTAAGCCTTTTTGATTTCTTCCGCAGTTGCAGTTTTGGACACGCCTAATATCTCGTAAAAATCTCTTTTTGACATCTATTATTTTTTGAAAATATTCAATTTGAAAACCTGAAAAATCATATGCTACAACCAATCTTACCCTTCAAAGTTTCAAATTATTTACCTACCACCACTTTGGCGTGACGTATGATCTTGTCGTTCAGGTAATATCCTTTGCTTATTTCATCTACAACTTTACCCTGTAAATCGGCTGTAGGAGCAGGGATTTCGGTAATGGCTTCATGCAATTCCGGATCGAATGCTGCGCCTTTTGCCTCCATGGCCTTCAGGCCTTTAGATTGCAAAATATTTTTCAGCTTATTAAAAATCAGGCTAACTCCCTGCTTCAGGTGGCTATCTTTTGCTTCTTCCAGTTCTTTGGATGCGCGGTCTACATCATCGAGCACATCCAATAAATCTGTAATAATGTCTTTTCCAGCGGTTTGAAATAATTCGATTCGTTCTTTTGCTGTTCTTTTACGGAAATTGTCAAATTCTGCCGCAAGACGCAAATACTTGTCCTTACTCTCGTTTAATTCGGTTTCCAGCGTGTTCAACTGGGTTTCTTCAATAGGGTCGTTCAGACGCTCTGTACCGCTTACATTTTCGTCTGCATTAATGTTCAAACCATCCTGCTCTGTAAAATTATCACTGTTTTGATTCATCATATTCTAATTTGTTGGCAAAGCTAAGCATGACAAGAATATTGCCAATGCAAAAAAGTAGACAAAATGTCGGTCATGCCCGAAAAAACATACCGAAAAATAAACTTCCTGCTTTTTTTTTAGTCATTTAGTTTATTTTCATGTACTTATTTATCTGTATGAAAAAAATCCTGCTTTCTCTGCTGCTTTGGGCTTCAACCTGCTCATTCATTTACGCACAAACCATTGAAAACAAGCTGGCTGCCTGGACAAAAAGTAATCCGGTTGAAAAATTATACCTGCACCTCGACCGCGAAAGTTATTTCGCCGGGCAAACAATATGGCTAAAGGGGTATTTCATGGCCGGGCTTATACCGTCCAATCAAAGCTCTACACTTTATGTTGAGCTGGTCAACGCTCAAAACCAGGTGGTGCTCCGGAATATTTTCCCGGTTTATTACGGAACTACTATTGGCGGACAAATAGATATCCCCGAAAACCTGATTGCCGGCACCTACCAGATCAAAGCTTATTCTCCGGTAATGCTCAACCAACCGGGGTTTGTATTTCATAAACGTGTTTCGATATGGGGCAAAGAGGATAAAAAGAAAAATGACGAAATTGCCGGCGGTAAGCCACAGTTGTTGTTCTTCCCCGAAGGAGGCAACATGATCAAGGGGCTTTTAAATATTATTGCTTTTAAAGCGGTTGACAGATACGGTATGCCTTTACCTGTTGAAGGCGAAATAAAAAGCGAAACCGGCGAACTGGTTACAACCTTCAAAAGTTTGCATGATGGTATGGGCAGCTTTCCTATTATTCCTTTGCCTTCAGGCAGCTATTTCGCTACCATTAAAGGCTCGGAAGAAAAATATCCCTTACCGCAGTCTACCGATAATGGCATTGCTTTTAGTGTAAGAAATACAGCCAAGGGCAAACAATTCAGGATTCAATATAATGGTACCGGCGAAGCATTTAAGCCCACTTACCTGGTGGGTCAAATGGAGAACCAGGTGCTTTTTAAGCACCCTATTGCCGGCGACAAAAAAGAAATATCAGGAATCATCCCTACAGCCGATTTTTATTCGGGCATCCTGCAATTAACTGTGTTTAATAAAGATGAGATGCCCCTGGCGGAGCGTCTTACTTTTATTGACAATAAGGATTATGTGCTGCCGGCAACTTTTAAAGTGGATACTTTAAATACGGAAGCCCGGAAAAGAAACAGGTTTTCTATTGCCCTGGCAGATACCATTATGGGGAATTTTTCGGTATCCATAACCGATGCGGACAGTGAAGAAGAGCCTTTCAGGTCGCAAAACATTCATTCCTGGTTCCTGCTGAACAGCGATTTGCGCGGCTATATACACAACCCGGCATATTATTTCCAGAACAGCTCAGACTCCCTGCAGGCTGCGTTAGACCTGGTAATGATGACGAATGGCTGGAGCCGTTTTAAATGGACAGATGTTGCGCAGAACAAACTGCCTCAACCCAAATACAAAGACCCCGGGTATATAACATTGAGCGGGCAGATATTGCTGGAAGGCACAAAAAAGCCATTAGCCAACCGCGATGTTATTATGATGCGTTCTGCTGTGGATACTACGGTTTCCAAACGCGGCAATACCACTTTATTCCAAACCGACTCTACAGGTCATTTTAAACTCGACTCGCTGTTCTTTTCTGACCGCAATAAAATTCTGTTCTCTGAAGTAAGAGGTAATAAAAGCAAATTTATACGTGTAAAACTGGATGCTGATTCTTTGAACAGGAAGTTTCAGGTTGCCCCCATAGCCATACCGCTGGATAGCAGCGCCATGCTAAAGAATAGCGCTATTGCAAACGCTTTCGACGAATATATCAAAGCCCAGGGGCTGGTGTTGGAAAATGTGGTAGTAAAGGCACGCCAAAAATCAGAAACGGAAAAGCTGGATGATATGTATGCCAGCGGTCTTTTTTCAGGCGGTATTAACAGCCGTACAATAGATCTGCGAAATGAAGTTTTTGGCGGAGATATATTTCAATACCTGCAGGGACGTGTTCCGGGCCTTACAGTTAGCGGTACGCCGGGCAACTATGTACTTAATTACCGGGGAGGTGGATTTGGAGGGGGCAATGTTGCTCTATTTTTAGATGAAATGCCAACCGATGCCCTAATGATTGAAGGCATACCCGTTGCCGAACTGGCTTATATCAAGCTAATGCCGAGCTCAGTAGCCGCTTCCGGCGGAGGCACCGCGCTTGCCATTTACCGCAAAAAAGGAGCAGATCTCAGCGCTGCAATGGAATCTCCTACCGATATCGTTAATTATAGCGGCTATACTGTTATTAAAGAATTTTACAATCCTGACTATGACAAGCAACCCGATAACAGCAAAGCAGATAAAAGAATGACGCTGAGCTGGAATCCGTCCCTATTTGTAGCGGAAGTGAATCCTGTAATTCCTGTTATATTTTACAACAATGATCAAACTAAACGTTTCAAAATAGTAGCTGAAGGTGTTACGAGTGACGGGCGTATGCTGATGATTGAAAAAATTATTGAGCCGGGTTCTAATTAACCAGGCAGCTTTATTTGTGCAAAGGCGCTGTTAAATGCATCCTGTAATGGTGAAAGGTGTAATACACTTCACCATTTTTTTTGTAACTTAACAATGCTCGATGAAGACTCACAAACATATATTATATTTTTTCCTGCCTTTTTTCTTCAGCTATACACAGGCGCAGGACAAAGTATTGGAGGCATGGCACCAATCCAACCCGATAGAAAAAGTATACCTGCACCTGGATAGAAAAGATTATTTCGCAGGGCAAACCAGCTGGTTCAAAGGGTACTTCCTTTCCGATTTTGTGCCCTCGGCCCGTAATTCAACACTTTTTGTTGAACTTGTTAACAGCTGGGGCAATATAGTAGCCCAAAAAGTGCTGCCGGTATTTAATGGTATCACCTACGGACAAATGGATATACCCGATACGCTTTCTACCGGAACATACAGAATGAGGGCTTATACACCGCTGATGCTGAATCATGAAAAAGACTTTCTTTATTCTACTGCCATAAGGGTTTACGGGAGGAACAGCAGAACCGCTGCAACCGTATCGGGTAGCCCTTCTTTAGCCTTTTTTCCAGAAGGCGGTACACTGCTGGCGGGAGTTGAAAATACTGTGGCTTTTAAAGCCGGTTCTCCAGAAGGATTACCGGAAAATGTCTCCGGTGTGATAAAGGACAACACCGGGGCAACTGTTGCTTCCATCAGCAGCAGGCACGACGGCATGGGCACCTTCACCTTTATCCCCGCCCCTGATCGCACTTATCATGCGATATGGAAGGAAAGGTCTTTTCCTTTGCCCGCCTCTTCTGCCAACGGGGTAGCTATACGTGTGCAAAATAGTAACGGGGCAGTCAGCTATTCCTATACTGCGTCGGGAGGAGCAGCGTTTACCCCTTCATATATAATCGGCCAGATGCAGCACCAGGTGGTGATTAAACAAACCCTTGACGGGACCAGCGCCGGAAATATAAACACCGCTTCTCTTCATTCGGGCATTTTACAAATAACCTTTTTCAATAAAGACGGTATGCCTTTGGCAGAACGCCTGGTTTTTGTGGATAATAAAGAATATATGCTGGATGCCGACCTCAACCGGCAAGTCGTTAACACCAGGGCCCGCGGTAAAAATCAATACAGCATCAGCTTTAAAGAACCGGTAAAAGGCAATTTTTCGGTATCGGTGACTGACGATAATTATAACGAGCCAGGACCCGGTAAGGATAATATTATTTCTTCGCTGCTGTTAACCAGCGATATTCCAGGCTATGTGCATAACCCGGCTTTTTATTTCAGCAACAATGGCCAGGCCAAAGAGGCGCTCGACCTGGTAATGCTTACCAACGGATGGCGGCGGTTTAACTGGAAGCAGGTTGCCAGTAATACTTTACCTCAACCGGCTTATACCGACCCCGGTTACATATCCCTTTCAGGCAAGGTAAATGTTCGCGGATCTAAAAAAAGCTTTGCTGAACGCGAGCTGCTGGTTTGGGTGGCTGCTTCAGACTCCAGCCGTACACTCCAGCTGGTCAAAACAGATACGGAAGGGCGGTTTAAAATGGATTCAGTTGTTTTTTTTGATAAGGCAAAAATTCTGTTTAGCGACATCATGGGTAACAAAAGCCGGTTTATTACTGTAAAGCTGGATACCGACTCGCTATACAAAACTTTTAGCCTCCCTCCGCTGCAAATGCCGCCAGCCTTGAACACCGGCACCTCGCTGGTTAATAACATGCAAAGCGCCTACGCTTCTTACGCCAGAGGAGGCGGCGTTTTATTAGACAATGTAAATATAGAAGGCCGCCGGCTCACGTTGGAAGAGCTGGAAAAAAAATACGTAAGCGGGCTTTTCTCAGGCAACATCAACGCCCGAACCATTAACTTAACAGGCCAGTTTATTCCGCAGCTCAATATATTTGAATGGTTGATAGGCCGGGTTCCCAGCCTGACAGTACAACGCAACAGCCAGTTTTTTGATAACTACAAACTTTATTTCCGCCAGCAACCGGTTCAGCTTTTCCTCGATGAAATGCTCATGCAGGATGCTAATTTTATTTCTACTATTCCTCCCAATCAAATTGCATTGATTAAAATATACCCCCAGTTTATCGGGGCAGGAGGAAATGGTGCTGCCATTGCCGTTTATACCAAACGCGGTGACGACCTGAACGAGGAAATGGAATCCTCGGGCGATATTGTTGACTACGACGGCTACAGTATCATTAAAGAATTTTACAGCCCCGATTATTCCACCCCGCCTGACGTTGACTATCGCGACAACCGGCTTACCCTCAGCTGGGAGCCAGAAGTTGTGGTGTCTTCTGACAATCCTCACATTCCTATTCAATTTTACAATACCGACCGTACCAAAAAATTTAAAATTGTTGCAGAAGGTGTCTCGGAAAAGGGGCAACTGCTGTTCATAGAGCAAACCATAGAATAGCTCGGTAATAGTTATTTTTGTCAGATCATGACCATTAACCATATCATTTCTCACCTGGAGTCGGTTGCTCCGGTGGCATTGCAGGAGCATTACGACAATGCAGGTTTAATAACAGGCCATACTCAGTGGGAATGCAAGGGTGTACTGTGCTGCCTTGACGCCGTAGAAGACGTGGTAGACGAAGCCGTTAAAAAGAATTGTAATCTTATAGTGGCCCATCACCCGATAGTGTTTGGCGGCCTGAAAAAAATAACAGGCAAAAATTATGTGGAACGCACCATAATAAAAGCCATCAAAAATGATATCGCTATTTATGCCATACATACCAACCTCGATAACGTATTACACGGCGTAAACGGTACAATTGCACGAAAGCTGGGGCTCACGAACTTATCCATTCTTGCTCCGAAAACAGGGCTGTTAAGCAAGCTTTATTTTTACATACCTGCCCAGCATGCGGGTAAAACAATGAATGCGCTGTTTGAAGCCGGCGCAGGCCATATCGGCAACTATAGCGAGTGCAGTTTCCAGGTTAATGGCGTAGGTACTTTCAAGCCCAATGAAGCAGCAAACCCTTTTAGCGGAGAAATTGGCAAAAGACAGGTGGACGAGGAGTTGAAAATAGAGATGCTTTTTCCCTTTTACCTCGAATCGAGGGTGGTACAAACGCTTAAAGCCCATCACCCTTATGAAGAAGTGGCCTACGAAGTAATTCAGCTCAACAACCAGCACCAGGAAATCGGGTCCGGTATTACAGGCGAATGGGAAACTCCGGTTGCAGAAACCGAGTTCCTGCAAAAATTAAAAACTATTTTTAATATCCCGGTAGTAAAGCACACCCGTTTAACCGGGAGGCCTATTAAAAAAGTAAGCATTTGCGGGGGTGCCGGTATTTTTCTTTTAAAAAACGCAATAAATTATGGTTCAGATGCTTATGTAACATCTGACGTGAAATATCATGAATTTTTTGACGCCGACAGGCAGTTGTTACTGGCCGATATAGGTCACTACGAAAGCGAGCATTTTACCATAGATTTGCTGGCGAATCTTTTAGAGCAAAAATTCCCTAACTTTGCCGTCCTTAAAACAGGAGTAAATACAAATCCTGTACAGTACTTTTAGAGTCTTAACTGAAGGGTTCAGATTTTAAAGGAATTAATATTTTAAACATATGGCACAATTAAAAGAATTTTCCATTGAAGAAAAATTAGGTTCATTGATCAATTTGCAAAAAATAGACAGCAAATTGGATGAAATTAAAATTTTAAAAGGCGAGCTGCCTATGGAGGTAGCCGACCTGGAAGACGAGCTTCAGGGATTGCGTGCAAGACAAACAAGAATAGAGGAAGAAATTAATGGTGTAACTGAGTTTATCGAAGAACGTAGAAATGCCATTAAAGAAAGCGAAGCGCTGATCAAAAAATATGAGAAGGATAGCGAGAATGTAAAGAACAACCGTGAGTTTGAAGCGATCAATAAAGAAACCGAAATGCAGCAGCTTGAAATAAAGCTGGCGGAGAAGCATATTAAAGATGCGAACGAAGAGATTGCAGAAAAAGTAGTGCTTTTAGAAAAGGCAAAAAAGAATATTGCTACTAAAGAAGGTTCCCTCGAGCTAAAAAAATCTGAATTAGAAAAGATCATTTCGGCTAACGAGAAGGAAGAAAAAGAGTATGCGAAATTATCAGAAGAGGCTAAAAAAGAAGTGGAGCCTCGTTTGTTAACCAGCTATGAGAAAATCCGCGGTAATTTCCGCAATGGCCTGGCTGTTGTACCTGTTGTAAGGGATGCCTGCGGCGGATGCTTCTATTCTATTCCTCCTCAAAAGCAAAGTGAAATTAAACAGCACAAAAAGATCATTGCTTGTGAAAACTGTGGCCGTATTTTAGTAGACGAAGAATTGCACAACAATATCGAAGTAAAATAAAATATTTTTTTCTTTTATTTCTCCAATCTCAAAAGGATTGGAGTTTTTTTTGGACATACCCAGTGCCTTTTACTCAAATGTTGTTTATCCCTCTGAGCTATTTTAGTATGCCCCTGCTGATTACTATTCTCTGCACCTCACTGGTACCCTCGTAAATCTGTGTAATCTTGGCATCGCGCATCAGTCGTTCCACATGATATTCTTTTACATAGCCATACCCGCCGTGAACCTGTACTGCTTCTATTGCCGTCCACATAGCAGTTTCCGAAGCATAGAGTTTGGCCATGGAAGAACTGATCGTATAATCCATATGCTGGTCCTTTTCCCAGGCCGCCTTCAGGCATAGCAACCGGGCAGTTTCTATTTTCAGGTGCATATCAGCCAGCTTAAATGCAATAGCCTGGTGATTCATAATTTCGGTTCCAAAAGCTTTACGTGTTTTGGCGTACTGTTTTGCCAGCTCATAAGCACCGCCGGCGATGCCTAATGCCTGGGCTGCTATGCCAATACGGCCGCCCGCCAGTGTTTTCATAGCAAATGAAAATCCAAAACCGTCGGCGCCTATCCGGTTTTCCTTTGGTACTTTTACATCGCTGAACATAACCGTATGTGTATCGCTGGCCCTGATGCCCAGTTTGTTTTCTTTTGCAGCAACGGTAACCCCGGGCCAGTTTTTCTCAACTATAAATGTATTAATACCTTTTGCTCCTTTAGCAATATCGGTTTGAGCCATTACCAGGTAAACAGAAGCTGTTCCTCCATTGGTAATCCAGTTTTTGGTACCATTAAGCAGATAATAATCTCCCTTATCTTCGGCAGTGGTTCTTTGCGAGGTGGCATCGCTGCCTGCTTCAGGCTCGCTCAACATAAAAGCTCCGATATATAATGTTCCGTCTTTTTTGCCCCGGGCCAACGGGGTAAGGTACTTTTGTTTTTGCTCTTCAGTTCCAAAAGCCTGCAGTCCATAACATACCAGGCTGTTGTTTACGCTCATACATACGCTTACACTGGCATCCACCTTCGATATTTCCTCCATAGCAAGCACATAACTGATCGTATCCATACCTGCACCGCCATACTGCTCATCTACCATCATACCCAAAAATCCCAGATCGGCCAGCTTGGACACCTGCTCTTCCGGAAATTTTTGCTGCTCGTCACGCTCTATAACGCCCGGCAAACACTCATGCTGAGCAAAATCCCGCGCTGCTTTTTGTATCATTAATTGTTCTTCGGTGAGTTCAAAATTCATATAGCTTCGTTTTTATAAATGTAATTGATTTATATAAAAAGCTTACCAGTTCGCTAAAAAGTTGACAGGAAGCAATTCCCGGCCCCGTTTAAAAATACAATAAAACCGCCCTGTTTGTATAGGTGCAAAAAAAATCGCCCCGAAGAGCGATCCTGTTAAAACCTTATATAAGTTACTATTGCCGTCTGCGCCCGCCGCCACCTGAGGCTGCGTCATTCATCCTGATCTTTCTGCCCCTGTAATTCTTACCGTCGATAGCTTTGATCATTTTTTTACCCGCATTAGGCTCTATTTCTACCCAGCTATTCATTTCTTTCATATCGATACTGCCCAGCACGTCTTTACTCAAACCGCTCATATCCAAAATAAACTGCAGGAAGCTGGCCTTGTAAAAACCATCTTTGGTACCCAGGTTCACAAATAAACGCTGGTAGTTACCATTTCTTGAAAAACCTTTACCGCCCTGCCTCTCGCGCAGCGCCTTGCTGTCGCGGTCAGTACGCTGGTTCAGATCGGCAGCATTTTCGTAGTACTTTAAGAACCTGTCAAACTCCAGAGCAGCTACCCGCTGTAAGATCTCTTCCTTCTCTACTCCTTCAAACTTTTCTTTTAATACGGGCAGGTAGGTTTCATATTCGCCATGGCTGATATCAGCCTGTAGCATTTTGTCTATAAAATGGAAAAACTGTTTGCGGCAAACATCTTTACCACTGGGAATATCCATTTTATGAAATTTGGTATTAACCAGTTTTTCTATTTGTCTTAAGCGATATACTTCCTTGGGTGTAACTACCGAAATGGATACACCACTTCTCCCTGCCCTTCCGGTTCGGCCACTGCGGTGCGTATACACTTCCGTATCGTCGGGAAGCTCATAATTGATCACATGAGTAATGCCTTTTACATCAATACCACGTGCCGCAACGTCGGTTGCAATTAACAGTTCGAGCGATTTTTCACGGAAACGGCCCATCACTTTATCACGCTGTGCCTGGGTGAGATCGCCATGTAACGCATCAATATCATAACCTTCCCTGATCAGTTGTTCTGTGATCTGTTGCGCGTCGGCCTTGGTCCGGGTAAAAATAATACCGTATATGCCGGGGTTAAAATCGATAATACGTTTTAACGTCTCATAACGGTTTACATGTTGCGTTAAGAAATACTGGTGATCAATATTTACATTGGTAGAGTTAACCTTACCTACCGATATCTCGGCAGGCGTATCCATAAAGCGCTTACTTACGCTCCTGATCTCAGGAGGCATAGTGGCGCTAAACAACCACATACTATGGCGGTTAACAGTTTCTTTAAGGATAAACTCAATATCTTCCTTGAAGCCCATATTCAGCATTTCATCGGCTTCGTCCAATACTACATAGTTAATATCTTCGAGATGTACTGCCTTTCTCTCGATCAGGTCGATTAACCTGCCGGGAGTGGCTACTACGATATGGGTACCTCTTTTGAGGTCGCGTACCTGTTGTGTAATAGAGGTTCCACCATAAACGGCGGTAACCGAAATCCTTCCCTTTTGTGCAAAGCGCTCGAGGTCGGTTGTAATTTGTAAACAAAGTTCACGTGTGGGGCAAATCACCAAAGCCTGTGGCGTACGTTGTTCCTTATCAATCAATTGCAATAAGGGCAACCCAAAAGCCGCTGTTTTACCGGTACCGGTTTGTGCTAAACCTACAAAATCTTTAGTGCCTTGTAATAAAACGGGAATTGCCTGTTCCTGAATGGGGGTTGGAGTTACGAAACCAATAGTTTCCAGAGATTGAAGCAGCCCAGCTTCGATCCCTAATGATTCAAATGTTGTCATAAAAAGAGGGCAAAGGTAACAAAAACAAATCATCTGGCAATTTTTGAAAATATATAGCTGATCGCAGCCTCCTGTTAAGGCGGTTATTCTCAACTATTTTTCCTGTCATTGCCGGTGAACGCTATCTTTTTTCAATAGCAAAAACGGGCCCAGAATTGCAATTACATACCAAATATTTATTTATCAGATATTGATTCGCTTTAAGCAGATACGTGCTTACGATAGCCAAACTGCTACCGTTGGCAATTGTATTATTTGCCTGCCGGATAGCCGTAAGCATTGTACCATTGCATGGCTTTTATGAGACCATACCGAATGCCCGGGGGAGTCGCCATATTTTAATCAGCTTTAGCTGAAAACCAATATATGTTTAAAAGGAGTAACTCCTGTAATATATACATGAGCGCCCTGGGTGCGTAGTGTTCCGAAATGCGTGCTGTAACGCTCTCCTTCGAGATTCATTACCTGTTTATGACTAACAGCGCCGGGGCCAAACTTAATAAAGTCACTGCCATACCGGTACGCTCCTGTTCCCTGCTCCAAAAAGCTGTTGCCGCTGGCATCAGCATCTGTAACGCCTGTAAGCTGGCCTCCTTCCTTAAAACAAAGTTCTATCGTAACGGGTACCCCTTTCATTCCCTTTATATCATATTCGAGTTGTACCGTTCCTTTATTTTCAGTGAGCCGGATGATGGTTTCCAATATCTTCACATTGCTAACGGGGCGGCTACTGAAATCCATTTTATTCCAAAACCGGCCATCAATGCTGGGAGACAACACATAATCGCCGTCTGCTTTTCGTTTTTCTTTAGGTAGTGGCTGATAATAAGGCACTTCCTGCTTTTTTCGCAGTACGTAACTATTACCGTCCTTTTGCAGGCCATCGCTATAAAAATATCCCATGCTGAAAAAGCCGGATGACAAGCGCATGTATTTTAAAATGGCATTACCTTTCCGGTAAGAGAAAAAGTTGGGTGAATTAGACCTGCCAGACGCTATCGTCAATGGCCAGTCAACGCCTCCAAATAATGTAGCTGATGCATGTCCGTCCTTTATTCTTAACAGATGGGATGTCGGGAATAATTTCTCGTACCGGTTGGGCAAAGCTGCTGCTGCAGGTAATGGTTGCTGCAATGTTACATCTTCCATAAAATAAAACAACGAGCGGCTCAGCACGTCTTTTTCAAAATATGCTGTAGCTTCAAGCATTTTAGCCATAGCAGCAAAATTCCTATCCTGATCGTGAATAGCCATATACCTGTACGACAAATAAAATATGGTAGCCGGCTTTGCCGCAAACTCATATTGATCCTGGCGTCTTGAATCATTGCAGACCAGGTCTCCATTGGCTTCAATGTAATAAGTATACATGGCCAGGTTTTTTCTTACCGGCTTGTATAACCATGTTTTGCCGGTCAACCTGGCAATGGTAATCAGCGCTGCATTTTCAACACCTGAGTAAATGCCGCTTCTTTCGGGATAATGCCCATCGGCATCTGTAAAAACACCTTCGCCCAACCAATCATCGATCCGTTCAATATATTTTTTATGAGGGTATAAATGGTTGATCTGAGCCAATGCTGCCGAAATTACCCAGCGATGGTTGGGAGTATGAACACCGCCCGTAACCAGCCCTTCACCAGCTTTTAACATAATTTGCTTCAGCTGTTGCTGCGCCTGTTGCAGGTGGCTGCTATTATCATTTCGCATGATAGAAGCTGCCGGGCCCAATATTTCTATTAAAAAAGCAGTATCGGGAGGAGATTCGAGATTGCCTACATTCACCGTGCCATCCGCTGATTGCGCAGCTGCTAGAAATTCGACCAGGATATTCAGCTTTTCGATAAGTACCGGCTGATGATAATATGCTGACTCCTTTACACAATATGCCGCTGTTAATGTGGCAATATCATAGGCCACCATCCGGCTAAACCGTAATTTGTCTTTTTCAACCAACTTTATTAATTGCGCTACCTGGTTGTCATTGGCCCGGATCAACCGCTGAAAAAGATCGCTGTCGATAGATACAGGCGCCGTACCCAGTACCGGTTTTACCAGCAACGGGCCTAATACTGCTATAGCGCCCATTTTTATGAAATTGCTTCTCTTCATACCATTATTATAAAAGACGGTGAATACTACCAGAAAACGGTGTATAATGCAATCAATACACCTCCAATCAATATAGAACCAATTACAAACCCGGTTGATACTTTGAACCAGCGACTGTCTACCTCAATGGTGTTGTTGTTCTCTTTTGCGGGCTTCAATAAACTTATAGCAATCATCAGTATTGCTATGATAAAAAAGGTAATGGTCATCCGGTCGAGAAAAGGATAATCGGGAAAAACACCGTTAGTCCATACCGGTAAAAACTTCAGAACAGCAGATACAGGAATGGTAAGCAAGGCACCGGCCAATGCAGCGCCTGCAGTAGTGCGCTTCCAGAACATGCCCAATAAAAATATAGTCAGCACACCAGGGGAAAAAAAGCCTACATACTCCTGGATGAACTGATAGGCCTGGTCGAGCGATTTTAAGGCCGGCGTAACCATAGCCGCCATTAACATAGAAATGATAACGGCCCATCTCCCCACCCGAACAACTTTTCTGTCAGACGCATCTTTATTAAAATATTTTTTATAGATATCCAAAGAAAAGATAGTAGAGATGCTATTGGCTTTGCCGGCAAGCGATGCTACAATGGCTGCGGTGAGTGCAGCAAATGCCACTCCTTTTAAACCGGCAGGCAACAGGTTCATTAGTGTTGGATAAGCATGATCGGGCTTAAGGACGCCCGTTACAGCATCTTTCATTTCCTGCTGAAACATACCATTCTGATGCAGCACATACATGGTTATGCCAGGCAGCACGGCAATGACCGGCACCAAAAGCTTTAGAAACGCAGCAAATAAAATTCCATTGCGAGCCGTATTAAGATCGGCTCCCAGCGCCCGTTGCACAATATATTGATTACATCCCCAGTAGGCCAGGTTGTTAATAAGCATACCGCCGATTAAAACTGAAAGACCCGGCAGCTCTTTATAATGCGGGCTGCTTTTATCAAATATCATATGAAAATGATCAGGCACTTCTTTGCGTAATACGCCCAGGGCTTGCAGTATATTACCGTCAAACCCAAACTTATCTGCCAGTAATGACAGAGCAAGGTAGGTGGTTACTAATCCCCCGATCAACAACACCAGTACCTGTATTACATCTGTATATCCGATTACTTTCATGCCGCCTAAAGTAACAATCACGGAGAACACACTTAATCCTGCTATGCTCCATTCGAAACTAACCGGAGAAATAGAAGAAATGGCTAAAGCGCCCAGGTAGATAATGGAGGTAAGATTTACAAACACGTATACCAGCAACCAGAATACCGCCATAATAGTACTTACCTTGTCGCTGTAGCGCCTGGCTAAAAATTGCGGCATGGTAAAAATCTTATTCTTCAGGTATAACGGAATAATGAATACAGCTACTATAATAAGCGTTGCCGCCGACATCCATTCGTAGGTGGAAATAGCCAGGCCTAAAGCAAAACCCGAGCCGCTCATACCTATAAAATGTTCGGCAGAGATGTTCGATGCTATTAACGATGCGCCAATGGCCCACCAGGTAAGCGAGCCCTCTGCTAAAAAAAAGTCGTTGGAGCTCATGGCGCCCGACTTCTTCTTGTGGTATATATAATACCCGTATGCAGCTACTGCTATAAAGTATACAAAGAATACAATATAATCGGCTGGTAATAATTGATGCATCGGCAAAGATTATCGTTGTTACAATTTTAAAAATATCTTTCTTTTATATAAGCCATAAAGCGCGGCAAACTGGATGAGTGCAACACCCGTCCAAAGTATTGCGTCGTGCCACCTTGCATCCACGCGTCGGGTGATACCACCCAGTATAAATTCTGAGGTGGACAGGAAATTAAGCAGACCATGCGATGCCAGGTAAATCAATATTGAATTGCAGCCCAGCCATACAAAAGGCCCAATCCAGCTTTTAATACCCCGTACATCTATAACAAAGTAAAAAAGGGCAAACAATAAAAGACTCCAGCCGCCGGCGTACAGCACAAAAGAGCTGGTCCACATATTTTTATTAACCGGGAACACTGTGCCCCAGGCTATACCGGCAACAAGCAAAACAACGCCGCCACAGGTTAAGCTTAACATTTTCTGTATTAAGGTATACCGGCTACTCAACAGCAATTCCCCGGTAAATACGCCCAACAAAGCAGTTGCTATAGCCGGCACAGTAGAAAACAAACCCTCGGGGTCGTAAACGCCCCGGTGCAGTTTTCCCGGCAGCCATAACCTGTCTATATATGCCGCAAGATTACCTTCCGGCGTTAATATGCCGGGGCCAAATCCCGGAACGGGTATAAGCGTCATCGCCATCCAGTATCCTAACAGAAGCAATGAAAACCACGTAATACGCCACCGGAATGATGCATTCAGATAAATGATCGCCGCAAAAAAACAACTCAGCGCTATACGTCCGAGTACACTTGCCAAACGGGTTTCATCAAAAGATTTCCATTGCAGCAACCCGTTTACAACCATGCCCAACAGTAATAACAACACGGTACGCTTTATAAGAGCCCGGTAGATCTTTTTCTTAGCTCCCGAACCTGCAGCCAATTGTTTTGCATAAGAAAAAGGCATACTAATACCTGCAATAAATATAAACAGCGGAAAAATAAGATCATAAAAAGTAAACCCGTTCCACACGGAATGATGCAGCTGATTACTGATACCAACCACTATTTTCCCGGGCCAGGATACCTCACCGGTAACTGTAATTTGCCAGGAGCGTTGATCCTGTATCAGCCCATATTTCTGCTGTACTGCTTTGGCCAGTCCATGAAAAATTCCTTCTCCACTAACAATCCAAAACATATCAAATCCCCTTAGTGCATCGAGCGACAAAAGCCTTTTACCCGCAACCGCTGATGGATCGTTATTATGATTTGCTTTTATCAATGGTTATTTTTTTATTTCGTATCTATAGATCACTCTTCCTGCATCATTTACGGCCTGCAATAACATTTGCTGCGCCGTTACAGAAAAAACAAAGAAACCATACTCAGATGCCGCCATCAGGCTTTGATCTACCAGCCGGGCCGGTGTTTTTTCTGAGGCTGCTCCTGAAATGACATGATGCAGGCCATTGCCCGACTGCAAGTGCTGCAAACTATGCTCATGCCCCGACAGGTACAGATCTACTTTATACTTTTCCAGAACAGGCAGCAAGGTGGCGCGAATGGCCTTTGTATCGTAAGTTTCAGTACGCGATCCGCCTGTAAACATGGGATGATGTCCCACCACTATTTTCCATTTTATATAAGGCGACGGATCACCCAGTATTTCTTCGATCCATCGTTTCTGCATCGCAGTATCCTGCCCCTTTACGTTGGGGCCATACTCATGATTTTCGTAAAATTCCGGTATCAGCGGGTTGGTATCGATAAAAACCATCAGCAACTGCTGCGTGGTGTCTCCGTTAATCGGAATAAGCCTGCTGTAATACCGGGCTGGCATTTTCCACCTCCGGCTAACAGCTGAGTAGGCTACCTGGGCATCAGGGTTACTTTTATAATCATGGTTACCCAATACAGGATACCAATCCCATTGTAAACGAAAATCAGTATAAATATCTTCAAACGAGTACTTCCAGAGAGGATCCCACTGGCTGACAACACCACTCGGATAAAAATTATCGCCTGTGCTAACCGTAAACTGCGAAGCTACCGCATTAGCGGCCACCGACATTTGCCTGGCTACCTGCAGTTGATGATCGGCGCCATTACGCCCCCAGTCACCTATAGCAATAAACTGCAAGGATCTCTTGAGGTTAGCCAAAACCGGGTCGACGGGCGCGCTTCCTCCTGTATGCTTAATAAGCACCTGTGCCTGCGCCAATACACTTAGCCCGATAAGGGCCAGCAAGAATACCGGCTTGTGAAATAATGATTGCATGTTATAAATATAAACAATAGAAAGATCCCTGGGTACATGGTTCCCCGGGATCTTCTTACAGCTGCTTTATAATCAGTAGCCAGGATTTTGCACCAATTTTGGATTGGTGTTCATAGCCTGGGTAGGAATTGGGAAGATGCGACGGTAAGTATCGGCATTGCTCTTAAAACCGTAAGCATTTTCATACTTTCCAAACCTGATCATATCATTACGGCGCCAGCACTCCCAGGTAAACTCACGGGCCCGTTCTGCATACAAATCATCGAGCGTTACCGAGGTCCAGGCCGGCGAAGTAGTTCTATTATTGCGCACCATGTTCACCAGAGAAAGCGGCGTATGACCGGCAGTGGCAGTACCTCCCCGGAGAATAGCCTCTGCTTTCATGAGCAAAATATCCGAATAGCGAAATATAGGTGCGTCATTACTTTGATTCCTGCTGGAAGAATTCGCATCCGGGTAAAACTTGATGTTACGGATACCCATATTCCATGCAATTTCATCATTTCCCAGGTCTATAGACACCAAGGTTTGCCTTGCAGTAATAACAGAGTCTATGTACAGCTGGTAAGTATAAGCATCTCCGCCGTCGGCTCCGGTATAAAATTGATCGTATCCCTTCTTCGTTGTTCTTACCATCATCGGACTACCATCTGACCAGAATTGATTGCCCACTAACCATTGATCCCTGCGAATGTCAGCCGCATCTGCTCTAAAATAGCTGTTATAAAAGCTGGAGAGCGTAGCACGTGGTCCGCTGGGTCTTGCATTGATCAATCCGTTACCTGTAGTTTGGTTTAATATGATCTGGTTGAAGGAGTAACTACCCGGCGTACTTCCTGAATAGCGGTATTTGATGCCCAGGTTACGATTAAGATCATAACGTGCATGATATAAATACCCGTTATTGGTAGAGGGATCGTAAGGTATCGCAAAAATAAACTCCTTAAATGAAGGCCCGTTGGTAGGATAAAACTGGCTTAAGTAAGAAGCCCTCGGCTCTACCGCAAAATTTCCTGAGCTGATAATGGCATCACAGGCGGCAATACATTCATTGTATTTGGCAGTACCGGCGTACACTTCGGCATTTAAGTAAGTCTTAGCCAGCAAAGCATTCGCCATCCAGGCGGTTACCTTCCCATACGTAGCACTACCCGTAGTTGTTTTTAAAAACGGTAATGCTGCTTTTAATTCAGATACTACAAAATTATACACTTCGGCCCTTGTAGCTTTAGCCTGAACGCCGGGACTGGGATAAATGGTATCCAGGGGCACATTTCCAAACATGTCCAGCAGCTCCCAGTAAGCGTATGCCCTCAGGGTTTTCAGCTCAGCCATAGCGGTATTTTTACTTTCTCCCTCCGGCGCATTTTTAAATATGTACATGGTTTGATTACACAAACCCGCTATGGAATTGGCGTCATTCCATACAGTGGTGATCCATCCATGGTCTTTATTCCAATCGTGCCGGTGCAGTTGTATATAACCCTGGCCATCGAACCAGTTACCACCATATACAGGTAGTATGGCTTCGTCGGAACTAAGCTCCTGCGCAAACCAGTAAGCCAGGGAATAGTGGCCCCGGAGACTGGTATAGATGGTACCCATTACTGACTGGAACTCAGCATCCGTTTTAGGAAATACATTTTCGGTATAGAGAGAGTTAGGAGTTACCTCTATTTTGTGGCAGGAGCTCATTATAAAACCCACTGCTATCACTATTAATAAATGCTTTATATTATTATTCATAAAATGCTTTTTAATCGTTAGAAACCAACTGACACGCCAAAAAGAATGGTACGTGTTTTAGGATAAAAACTATTGTAGTCTACTCCCAGGGATGCACCGCCCTGGTTAATCTCGGGATCAATACCTTTATATTTTGTAATTACAAACAGGTTGTTTACCGTGCCATAAAACCTTACATTGCTGATATATTCATTTTTGAGATTTAACCGGTAACCCAAAGTAGCATTATCAAAGCGCAGGTAAGATCCGTCCTCCACATATCTTGATGAATAATTATTGTTTCTTGCATCTGTTCTGGCATCTTCGGCCGCATGCGGACTGATATTGGTTTGCCCTGCCGTTACCACGTACGACAGATCGGCGCGGGTAGCGTTAAAGATCTTGTTGCCCATTACACCTCTTAAAAAGAAATTTAAATCGAAATTTTTGTACCTGAAGCTATTGTTAAACCCGTACATCAATTTGGGATGCGGGCTGCCGAGGTAATGATAGTCTGAAACCTGGGTTGGGTTAGTAGTTTCTGTTCCGTCGCCCTTTAAAAACAGGGAATTCCCCGAAGCATCTTTGCCCACATATTTGAATGAATAGAACTGACCTAAGGGTCCGCCCACCGCCAATATCTGCAAACGGCTCCCTGTTGTACCGGGACCATCAATTTGGGTATAATAGGTAGAGTCGGCATTGACGCCATATTGCTCAGGTCCTTTCAGATCAAGGATCACATTCTTGTTGCTGGCCAGATTCAGGCCTGTGTTCCAGGTAAAATTTTTCCTGTTTACAACATTAACGTTCACATTAAATTCAATACCACGGTTCCTGATCTTCCCAACATTCAGCCATAGAGACCCACTCGGATCAATAGATTGCGCCACGCTGTAGGCAAATATCATATCAGTCGTGGTTTTCTCGTAAATATCTATGGCGCCGCTTATCCTGCCTTTAAGGAAGCCATAATCTAACCCCAGGTTTTTGGTAGCGGTCACCTCCCACTGCAAATCAGGATTGGAACCCTGGGTTGACCTGAAGGATGCTGCAAAAACACCGTTATTATAATAGGTACCTGATTTATTGTAAAGACGCTGTGCATTATAAGCACCTAAGCCAAATGCGTTACCGGTTGCACCATAACTTAAACGAAGTTTCAGGTCGCTGATAAAACCGGCATTTTTAATAAACTCCGATTCTGATATGCGCCAGGCAATACTTGCCGCCGGGAAATAGCCCCATTCTTTGTTCTTACCAAAAACCGAGCTGCCATCTCTTCTTACAGAAGCCTGCAATAAAATCCTTTCGTTAAAATCGTAGTTTAAACGGAAAAAATCGGAGATAAAATTGGTTTCCTCATACACTGATCCTCCATAGTCGACCGCAAATCCGTTCACCGTTTGGTAGTTACCCAGGCCAAGATTGTAATAGGTAGTATAATCGTTCACAAAATTGGTCTGGCTGGTTTGTAAACCATCGTTATTGGTATTCTTCTGCCAGCTGTAACCCAGCACGGCTTTTAAATTGTGCAGCCCGAATTTCTTACCCCAGGTCAGGAAAGTTTCAAAAGTTTTGGAAGTATTCTGATAGTAATTGCGGTAAGCCAGTCCATTCGAATAAAAATTCCGCAGGCTTCTGCCACCACCCGGATCGCCGTTGGTATAAAAACTACCAGTGCTGTAGTTGTTAGAATAATAACTATTGTAATACTCGCCATGCAGCCAGGTACCGCGCTGGTAAGACAGGTTAGCATTGTAGGTAAGGTTAAAGGGTAGTTTTGCTTCTAATGTAAAGTTACCTTGTAAAGAGCCATACTTGGTATCGTCAACTGCATTCTTAATGATAGAAACGGGGTTAAAGTACTGCGTATTATTAAAGTTCTCAAAGAACGTTCCGTCTTCGTTATATACCGGAGACATGGGGTTATACTTCACCGCCTGCTGAAATACCATATTTTGCAGGGGCACATTGGAAGCTTTGCTATTACTGCTCATGATATTTAAGCCCAAGGTGAGCCTGTCGTTGAGCGCGTGATGCTCTGCGCTGATTCTCCCGATAACGCGCTCCAGGTCGCTCTGCAGTATAATACCTTCTTTTTTCAGGTAGTTCAGGCTGGCGCTGTACATGCTTTTTTCAGTTCCGCCGCTAAACGAAATATTGTGGTTATGTGACAAAGCAGATTTTTTCTGAATGGCTTCCATCCAATTGGTATTGGCGCCCTTGTCATCATTGGTGCTGGGTGTATAATTATTTTTTTGGGAATAGGCCCTCAACGCCGCCGCATCCATCAGGTCGAGGCTGCTGCTTACATTTTCAAATCCTATATATCCATTATATGCTGCTTGCAATTTGCCGGCCCTTCCTTTTTTTGTAGTAACCATGATCACACCATTAGAAGCCCGGTTACCGTAGATAGCCGTTGCCGATGCATCTTTTAAAATGTCCATAGAGGCAATATCATCCGGTGCCACAGCATTAATGTCGGCGCCGGGAATACCGTCTATAACATAAAACGGGCCGCCCGGACTGTTGATAGTAGAATGCCCCCTAAGGATCATCACCGCAGGGCGGTTGGGATCGCCGCTGGCTGTTACGTTTAGCCCGGGCACCTTACCTTGCAGCAACTGGCCCACATCTCCTATGGCGCCCCGGTTCAGGTCTTCAGGTTTAACAGAAGTAATAGCGCTGGAAAGCGTTCGCTTGGAATTTTTGCCGTAGCCTACCACCACCACATCACTCATGGCCACCGCATTAGTGGCCAACACTATTTCATAACTTGTTGCGCTGGTAACGGTTACTTCCTGGGTAAGATAGGAAACTGCCGAAACAACCAATACATCATTATTCCTGGCGGCAATCGTAAATCCGCCCTCCTCATTGGTTTTGGTTGAAATGCCTTTTCCTTTAACGGCTACGGTAACTGAAGGAAGTGCAGTGCCCTTGTCATCGGTTACTCTTCCTGAAATCTGCGACTGCTGTGCTATTGCCGACAGTCCTAAAAATACCAGCGTTGTTACCATTATGGCACTGAAAAGGTAGCCGGTGCGTTTGCACCGCCTGTAGGTTTGTATCATATGCAGTTTTTAAAACTTGAAAAAAATTAATTGAGGTTTAGAACAGTATTAGCGAGGTTGCTTATTAAAATTTTAAAGTTGATGGCAAATATTTCGATACAAGATCTTCATAATAGGGCCTGAGTTCGTTCCAATCAGGTGGTTCGGGATTTTTTGAATAGAGATCATAGGGGTTAAAGAGCTGCACCCATTTTAACATTTTCCTGTCGTGATCGTCCAGTAAATGATCGTATCCGCCTTCTCTATGCCATGCATAAAAGGAGTGATAGCGCAACATATACAAACCTTCTTCGGGCAGATAATCTTTCAACATCTGGTAAACATACTCATCGTGCCCCCAGGACATATTGATATTTCTCAGCCCGCAATTAGGCTCGTATACACCGTATTTTGTATTATAGGCTGTATTGGTATAGTCGGGGTTTTGAGAAAAAAATTCCGGGAAAATAACCTTATCAGAAAAAGCACATCCTACGGGGAATGTATCCCCTACCACAGCCCATTGCGGTTCGCCAAAAAGGCATAGCACTTTTCCCATATCATGCATCAGCCCAATGAGCACCATCCAGTCCGGATGCCCGTCCCGGCGTATAGCTTCGGAAGTTTGAAGGAGGTGCTGCATCTGGTCAAGGTCAGTATCCGGATCCGAGTCATCCACCAGCTGGTTTAAGAAATCGAAGGCTTCCCATACAGGCATTTCACGCTTGTTGAATTGGAGAAATTCATTTCGCTTTTCCTGAACAAAATCATACGTCTGGTATTTATGATTAAGCCTGTAAAACTCTTTTACAGTATCGCGCGCAGGCGTTTCATAATTCCTGTACTCATCAGTTGCCTTTGCTGTAGCAATAGCATCGGGATCGGGATAACGCCGTAACAGGTCATCTTCCCATTCATCGAGATTATTGAGAGGCACCGCCTCAAACTTGTCTTTATTCATAACTGGCAAATTATTGTTTTATTAATGGCAGAAGGAAACGCTTTGCTAATCGGTTTTACTGTTAGTTATACAGCGCTAACGGAACTAATATATTGTTTACGCAAATCGTTCTCGAAGTTCAATTCAAAAGTCAATGTTTTAACTGTAATTTTTGTTATTTTGAAAATCTTTATTTACGAAACCGTTTTCGTAAAATTGTACCGGATTTCATAAAAAGAACAAAAAAGACGGTGGCTCATGGGTAATATTACAATAAGAGAATTGGCGCAGCAGCTCGGCCTTTCTATTGCAACCGTTTCAAAAGCACTTAAAGACAGTTATGAAATCAGTGATGCCACCAAAAAGAAGATTGTCAGCCTTGCCAATGAGCTGAACTACACTCCTAATCCCTACGCCAGCAGCCTGCGGAAACAGCAGAGTAAAACGCTTGCCGTTGTTTTACCCGAAGTAGCAGATAGCTTTTTTTCCCTTGCAATTAACGGTATCCAGGAGGTAGCGCTGGCTAAAGGTTATCATGTGCTATTTTATCTTTCCCACGAAAGTTTTGAGCTCGAAAAAAAAGCGATCAATCATTGCAACAGTGGCCGCGTGGATGGCGTATTGATTTCCGTTTCAAGCGAAACCCGGGATACGGCGCATATCTCAAGTTTAAAAAACAAAAATATACCCGTTGTCTTTTTCGACAGGGAGCTGGAGGGATACGAAGCACCCAAAGTAGTAACGAATGATTATGAATGTGGCGAGCTAGCAGCCCGGCATCTTTTAGAAAAGGGCTGTAAATTTCCCATCTTTTTATCTACCTCTGATGCCCTTGTCATCTGTCAAAATCGCTTTTCGGGTTTTCTGAATGCCATCGGAGGCATTCAAAATGAAATAGCTACCTATCCATTTGTTATCGATTGCAGTAATGATATAAATATCTACGGTCAGATCGCCTCTATCCTTGAAAAATTCCCGGCGATTGACGGTATCGTTGCTTCAGTAGAAAAGCTTGCCATTCAAACACTTTTGGTATGCGACCAGAACCATATTCCCATTCCGGAGCGCATAAAAGTACTTGCATTCTCGACGCTTGAAACTGCGCCCCTGCTGAACCCTTCTCTCACCACCATATCACAGCCCGCCTTCGAAATTGGCAAACACGCCGCAGACATACTGATTACCCTTATTGAAAAGAAAAAGCATACTATTACCAACCATTACAAGTCGGTACTGCCCTCTTCGTTGAACATTCGTAAATCAACCCGGTAACACCCAATTATATCCAAAAGAAGTTTTGCTTTGGACGGTTGATAAGATAATTGCGTACTGGTTTCAAGATAAAGCCACAATTACAGGCACGGCCTATTCATTCTGATATTCCGTACTAAAACTATCAAAAAATGAGTATTTTTATAATTAGTTTATGGAAGAAAAAGAAGTAACTATATACGATATAGCAAGGGAATTAGACCTTGCTTCATCTACGATAAGCCGTGCTTTAAAAAATGACCCAAAAGTAAAGCTTAAAACACGCAATAAAGTACACCAGATGGCGCAAAAAATGGGATATCAAAGTAACCCGTTTGCCCGCAGCCTGCGAAACAAAAAGAGCTTTTTAATTGGCATTATTATACCCAGGCTTACCAACCATTTTGTATCCTCTGCCATATCGGGTATAGAAGATACGCTGAGTGTTAAAGGTTATAATATCATTATTGGTCAAACTTATGGCCAGCCTGATAAAGAAATCTCAGCCTTAAAAATGTTGATGGATAACCGGGTGGACGGACTCCTGGTTTCGTTAGCCGACCATATAAAGGGGCCCGAGCACCTCGATCAATCAACAAAAAAGAAAATTCCTTTAATTTTTTTCGATCAGGTACCGGATATCACAGACAATTCGGTGATCGTAATAGATCATGCGCAGGCGGCCTATATTGCCACTAAACATTTAATTGAATCGGGCTGTAAAAAAATAGCTCATGTTACAACCAGTGTAAGCCATGGTATTTATTCCGACAAATACGCAGGGTACAAAAAAGCCCTGTCGGATAGTAACCAAAAACTTAAAGAAGAACTTTTAGTGTTTGACGATTTGAGCAGTATTGAATCGGGCAAGAATGTGGCTGCTCATATTTTGAAAATGAGCAAGCTGCCTGACGGACTGTTTTTTGAGAATGATCATTGCGCAGCCGGTTGCATAGCCGGGTTGAAAAAAGCGGGATTAAATATTCCAAAAGATATAGCAATTGTTGGCTTTAACGATGAGCCCATTGCCACGCTGATAGAGCCTAATCTTTCCAGTATCACTTACTCGGGATATGAGATTGGCAGGGTTGCTGCTCAAAACATATTGCTGCAGATAGAAAACCCCGAAATGCCCAAGATCTCAAAAACTGTTTTGCCGGCCCGTTTGATTGTCAGAGAATCTTCCATGCGGTAACCACGTTTTTTCCAATTAGCGCCGATACGCTACGCAAAGACCGTTTCACCGTTTAAAACACCAATTACTTATTGTTCTCTCCACTCCTGGCTGCTAATGCCGGTTCAATTATCGTTAACCCGTTACCCGCCGGCAGATGCCGCCCCCCTATTTGCTCAAATAAAACATGCAGCGCTGCCGAGCCGGCCCACTCTTTACGAAAATCTATTGAACATAGGGCAGGCTCGATCATTTCGCATAATGAATCATTGCCAAAGCCCACCACGACGGTTTTTGTATTGAGGCCACTTTCCTTTTTTTTCAAATACTTCACAAAACCAGCTGCTACCCAATCGTTGCTGATGAATACACCGTCTGGCAAATCGTTGTTTTCGAACATTTGAGCAGCAATGCTTATCCCGGCTTCTATAGTGGCCTCGCTAACCCTTACTGGTTCCTGCCAGCTCTTCCCCGACTTCTTCAACGCATCGCGATAGCCCAGGTATTGATCCAGCTCGGTTGCTGTATTTCCAACCGCCGAACTGATCATCATAATGTTCTCACAGCCCTGGTCGATCAGGTGATTAACAGCCAGCTGAGCCCCTTTTTGGTAATCGGTTTTTACACAGTGATACCCGTTTACATTTTCTACATTACCCACTACAATAACCGGTTTACCCAGCTCTTCGAAAAAGCGGGGATCAACAGATGCCCCATCTGAACAACAAGCGATAAACCCCTCAAAACTATCCAAGCCAACCAGGGACAATTGTTTACCCAGTATATTTAAGATCGCAATTTCATACCCGGTTTTATCGGCCGCTGCTTCAATGCCTGAAATAATTTTATTGGTGTAATGATCTGAAAGGCTTTCAACTAATACTGCAATTCTGGCCGATCGCTGCATCAATGGCGTATCAGTAGTAGCATGGGTGCCCGACTGGGCGTTACCTGGCAAAGCTACTTTGCGGTTTCTTTTACGCCGACCAGGTTTGGTTGACTGAAATGCGCTGCTTATTGCTTCGCTGCTTCCACTAAAAGCAAGATTGAAAATATCGAAAACCGCAACTTTAGGCTGGTGCATAATATGGCTTTTGCGTGGCATGTTGAATCGTTTGTTGCCAGCAAAAGTGCATGTATGCGCGAGAAAGTTAAAAAACCCATGTTGAAACAATTGTAACGCACGTTGATTTCCCACTTAAACACCCTAAAAACCAGGCTATTGACCATATTGGCTCGGAGAAACGCCGAATTTTTCCTGGAAGCTTTTTGAAAAATAAGAAACGCTGTTAAAGCCAACCTCCTCGGCCACCTGACTTACTATCGCGTTCGGACGGCTTAATAACTCGGCAGCCCTATTGAGCCTGATGGTTCTGATGAAGTCTCTTGGAGACTGGCCGGTTAGCGCCATCAGTTTCCTGTAAAGGCCGGTACGGTCCATATGCATCTCGGCACTGAATTTTTCTACGGTGTATTCTGTATTATCCAGGTTCCGGTTCACACAATTCATGGCGCGCTCTAAAAGGTCTTTATCAAGCGGGTTGGTAGTGATGGTGTCGGATTTTACTTCTTTCCCGGTGCTGAACAGTTTTTGCCTGTCTAAAAACATTTGCATCAATTTACGAATACGCAATTTGAGCATGTCCATATCAAAAGGTTTGACCAGATAGGCATCTGCTCCTGCCTCGTATCCTTCGTATTGAGCTTCGTCAGAAGTACGGGCCGTGAGCATAATAATGGGCGTATGCGATATATTAATATCCCCTCTTATAGATGCGCACAATTCAATACCGTTCATTTCGGGCATCATCATGTCGGTAATGATCAGATCCGGCTGTTTGTCTACCGCGAGCTCTAATCCTTTTTTACCATTATTCGCGGTAAAAACAGTGTAATAGGTGGCCAATTCGGCCTCCAAAAATTCCAGGAAGGAGGTATTGTCTTCTACAATAAGAATAGACTTTTTAGTACCCGAACCCGGCTCATTCACCTTTTGCTCCAGCCGCCCAACATTTAAAACAACCTTAAAAACGGTAGCATATACCTCATTGTCATACACTGCTACAGATCCATCATGTAACTCCGCATATTTTTTAACCAGGTAAAGCCCGATACCGCTCCCCGTATTAGCCTCATCCTGGTTACGGGCTTTATAAAACCTGTCAAATATTGCCTCCTTTTCAGAGGCAGGAATACCTATGCCGGTGTCAGCTACGGTTATTATCAGTTCATCGGTGCCCTCCATAAATGCTTTTAAAGCAATACTTCCTCCGTCCGGTGTAAATTTAAAGGCATTGGAAAGCAGGTTCATCACAATGCGGATCACCTTTTTTTTATCCAGCCAAACCCCCTCCGTGTCAGCTATACTTACTTTAAAGTCGATTTGCTTCTCTGCCGCCAATTGACCATAATTCAATGCGATTTCGGACAGGAATGACAGATCGCCTACATACGCTGCATGAAGCAGCTCGCCCGACTCGTCTATTTTCTTGAACTCCAGGAGCTGATTGACCGTGTCCAGCAAAAGGTCGGCATTACTTTCAATACGTCGCAAATTATCTTTTACCTCGTTATCGGGCATTTTTTGAATCAAAGACCGCAAAGGGGTTATAATTAATGTTAATGGTGTTCTTAGATCATGGCTGATATTGGTAAGAAATCTCGACTTTTCCCGTTCTATAGCCTCAGCCTGTTGCTGCAACCTTATCTTTTTTTGCCTTGCATTGTAAATTTTAACCAGCCCGTACAACAGGGCACCCAACAGCAGCGTATATAATATCTTAGCGTAAATAGTGGCCCAGAGCGGTGGCTGAATGGAAATGACCAGCTCCCTGGCAGCAACCGGCCAATGATGCCCGTCGAAGCTGGCCATTACACTGAACTTGTATTCACCCGGTGGCAGATTGGTATAAATTGCCTCCCCGAAATGTTGCCCCGGCATTTCTTCCCTCCACTGTTTATCTACTCCCGATAACTGGTATCTGAAATATGTTTTTTCCGGATTTATATAATTTAATCCCGAAAACTGGATATTAATAAAATTCTGACGATGATTTAACCTAATATAACCGGTTTGCGATAAGGGTGCTTTTAACAGAACTTTCCCGTCATACAATGCATTTTCTTCAACCGGTCGGCCAAAAAGCTTAAAATTAAAGATCATAACCGGGACGGGGAGTGTACCTGGCTGAATCGAATGCTTTAAGTAATTCAATCCGTCCAAATTGCCAAAATACAGCTGATTGTTCTTTGAAAGGTAACTGGCTCTTCCCACAAAAGCATGTTTGCTGACGCCGTCATTTTCGTTGTAATTATGGATAGTAAATTTGTAGTCGCTACCCGATCGTTTCTTTTCAATGCGACTGATCCCTTTTGATGTGGTGACCCAAATGGAATGATCTGCATCCTGGATGATGGCCTTAACGCTGTTGTTTACCAGTCCCTCCGATGTACCCAACCTGTACATGTGTGCCTTTACCGGGTCCCAAACATATAACCCGCCGTAAGTGCCTAACCATAAAAGACCTTCTTTATCTGCAAACAAGCAAACCATAACGCGCACATCCGGGGGTAGATTCGCAGCCATATAGCGCCGATCTTCGTTTGCATATTTCAATACCTGCTTTGACGGATCAATAAAAAACAACCCGTTATTACAAAAGCCCACCCAATACCGGTTCCAGCTAATAACCTGCCTTATATCGGGTAAAAGACTATGGGCAAACAGCGTTGTTACACGTTGTGAGGCTTCTTCCAGCTGTAATAACCCGTGATCAGAGGTGCCCATTACCAGCGTTCCCGGCACCGGCTCCATGATTGTATAGGCATATACATCCAGCACCTTGGTTACCGAACCGCCAGAACGCATCGCATACAAACCATCTTCAGCCCCAATCCAAACAATGCCCGATTTACTCCTGAATAATGTATGACATTTTAAACCAGGTACCAGCAGTCTTATTTTTGGCTTGTTTTCCTGATCCGTTTCTTCCGTATAAATTCCGTTCAGCGTACCGATCAACAGCCTGCCAGATAACTCTTCAAAACAAAAAACTTTCAGATCATCCGTTCCTCTAAACTTAAAAAAAGAGGTGTTAAAGCCAGAGAAACTAAAACGATGCGGATTGTAATAATACAGCCCCTTGTTAGTACTCATCCATGTTCCTTCCTGGTTATCGCAAAAGACATTTGAGATACCGCTATGTACCTGCTGCCCATCGTTAAGTAGAATGCCGGAAAAAAAACTCCCGGAATCAGTATCAGGCTCGAAATACCAATAGCCTTCTGCACCTGCAACCCAAATTCCGCCCCGTTTGTCGAACGACAAATAGTTTATCCGTTGTTTATGATTATTGATTAAAGCAGACTGTTGCCTGTTTAGGGCATCAAATTTTATAAGACTACCACCTCCGCCGTAGTCGTTTGTAGTTATGTATAAAAACTGCCCGGATGTTACAACTACGTTCACGGTTGAGGGCGTTGACTTTTGTTCATTTATATTGACGGAGTATAGTTCCCTACCTGTAGCCCGTGTAAAACACTTTACCATGCCGGAGTTATACACGAGAAAAACCTGTTCGCCCCAACTGGCAATACTATTCACCAGATCTTTAGAATGCTGAACTTTAATACCCGGCAAGACCAAACTTACTTTCCTGCTGTTCCGATCATAGCAGTACAAATCATCTTTAACTGATATCAGCCAGATATTTTTCTGTTCATCCAGGAAAATGTTTTTAGGTTTTTCTGAAAAGCCTAAACCCTGTAATAATTTTCCCGGGCTGCTTTCATACTTCTCAGCTGCAATATTGATTACACTTAAAGTTCTTTGATTTTTGATCCAAACCCACTGATCATCAACATAACAAAAGTGATTACTGGTGTAATCATTAACCGGCAGGAAATTGACAGTGTCGAGCGGGATATTTTTTACAGATCCTACATTGTATAAGTTGGTAGAACTTTCTGTTAAAATCACCAACCGGTTGTCGGGTAGCTGATTCACCAACCTGATCTGATCTTCATTTAAATCAGCGCTGCGTTCAAAAGAAGAAAAAACAAATTGCTGCGTAAAACCAGGACGGCACAATACCAGGCTTAATATAATAATCAGAAAAGACTTAATAAGCAGTATTGATTTCATATTTCCTGTATCTCAAAAGCTTAAGCGATTGATTTGATAATTGTTCTAATAACCCAGTTCAGCACAAAAGTAACTGATATCACCGCAGAACACATTATTACAATCGAAATCATTTGAAGATATTTGTATTGAAATTGAAAGGTTGATTCCTGCCATGCAGCATTTTAAAGCAAAAACAATTTTGTTAACTGAAAAAGGGCGGATGATTAGACAATCGCCGCCCTGTTTGCTTTGCTATACGAAAAGATCATATACTACCGGTAATACTTCATGGCTCTACCCTTCTGAAGCCGGTACAATATTGTAGGTCTTCACGACACCTTTATAGTCAAATTTTACAATTGCTTTCCCTGACGCAGATGTTGGCTGCGTAACTGTAATCTTTACGCCACGGTTATCACACCAGGCGGTTACCTTAGGCAATGCTTTCGTACCCTGCGGAGCTTTATAAGTTGCTTCATACACATCATATCCAACAATACCATTTTCATTAGTAGACCGTACCGGGGTAAGAGGCAGGCTGATCTCTTTTCCATTAACAGCAATCTTAACTGCCGGAATCACCGGGCGATTTATTTTCTTTTTATTGGAGCTGAACCCCAAACCAGTTAAATCAAAAAGCTCAGCGGTTCCCTCTCCTTCCGCTACCAGGTAAATGGCGTGTTTCTTATCCAGGTGGTCCACATGCCTGGCAACATCTATCGTGAATTGGGTTACCTCTTGCCTGGCATTGGCCGGAACTACTATTTCACCAATTTTCTTGCCTTTCCAGGTGTCATTATCCCATGGCCCGTCCAGCCAAACATTTACCTTAAAGCTATGGGCGGTTTTAGGTGTCAGAAACAGGTTGAAGGCAGTTTGATTTCCGGCCTTGGTTCCTTCAAATGCTTTTAACCCGTTTTTATCCTTTTTTAATCCGCCAAATCCAAAATACTTATACCCTATTATATGGCCGTTTTTAACTTTATCAACCGGCATGTGGTTGTCCCATATATCCCACGAATCCTGTTGAAGCCCTATATTAGAAAGATAACAGGCATACCCTGCAGAATAATACTGATAAGGGTTCAGCCCGTAAAAATGGAACCCTTCAGAAGTTACTTCTGCGCCTTTATATTCCCTGCCCTGTTTATCTTTTGCGGTCCAGATATTATCCTTCGTATACGGATCATAGGCCCTGATAGAAACAGTACCGCCATCGGCTACTTTTTTTTCATCCCATGTAACGGTTACAGGGGCCACCATAGCTTGGCGTGCAAAACCAAATCCTCTCGGAGGCCGGTGATAAAATGCATACCACTGGCCATTGATCTCCTGTATACTTCCATGGGTATTATGACCGGCATTGCTTCCCTGTATGGCTGTACCATCCTGGTTCAGTACAGGCGCCCGCGAATCAACCAAAACACCGCCACTCTTCCAGGGCCCTAAAGGTGAATCGGCGTAAGCATAACGTAGCGTAGAATTAGAGCTTCCCATACCGTAATCCGGGCCAGAGTACCCGCTGTATACGGTAACAAACTTATTACCCACTTTACGTATAGAGGAAGCTTCAAAAAAATTGAAGGTTCCCAGGTCTTCCCCTGGGAAAATATGAGGATACTGGGTGCCGGCAGGCTCACGCAGGGGGCCTCCATACCTTACACTTGCGGGTAAAAAAGGTTTGGAAATAGTAGTGCCAGGTCTCAGCGAATACATGGTATTCTGATCTAACTGGGCAGCCGATGACCCCTGGAAACCCCAATAACCATATGCCCTGAAACCTATTTCATAATCAGGGTCTTTAGGGTCGGTGACGTATTCAATATAAACAGCAGGGTCAAACCCTAAAATACTTCCTGGAACGGTGCTCTTTCCATCAGGCGTTAAGTTAACGGGCGTAAAAGGTCCGTCGGGGCGGTTTCCTTTTGCAACCATCGCTTCCCTGTTGCGACCACGGCTGTGTGGATACAGGTAATATTCTTTAGTACCGTTTTTTCGTTTCACTTCAACGAGGTCGGGCGCATACATTACATCCCACTGCCCGTCGATCGGATAGGTAAAAACCGGCCCTTCATCCCGCCAGCTGGTTAAGTCCTCTGCCGGTGCCGACCATATCCTGATATCCGGGCCACAATAACTACTTACCCTCAGGTCGTGCGACCCTATAATATAGGCCCGGAACTTTCCGGGGTTATCGGGGTCTTCAAATACACGCGGTTCGCCATCAGGCAAATGCTCCCATAAGGGAAGGTAAGGATTGCCGGCTGCTTTATGCACAAATTTGGAAGGAGCTATTTTGGAGCCTGCTGCTTTTTGTCCGTTGGCGTCTGATATGGAGCAGAGTACCGTTGCAACAAAAAGAAAACCTATACTTGAGTTTATTAATCGGAATTTGAATCTTTTCATATATATTATATCGTATTATCTTAATGATCCCTGCCGGCTTCTGTCAGCGCTCTGGAAGCAAATTCCTGATACATTCCGGTAAAAGTGACAGACAAGCTTTGTTCATATCCCTACGCAAGCCCTGTTCCCGCCTGCTGCAAGCATTACACCACCCGTTACCTGATTCAGGCCAGCTTTAATTGTATTAAAGACAAATAAAGATAAGACAATAATGCAATCGATTGCATTATTTCGGGTATTTTTTCTTTTCACTGTTTATATTAATGATAGCCTATTGCGAATGTGCAAAAAATTGGGCCGCTGATTAGACAATCGCCGGCCCTTTTGCTTTGCTATATGAAGAGATTTACAGGCGCTCCTGTAGTTAAGCGATCTTATTGCGCCAGAGTAGCCCGAGCTTTAGCAGCCAGAGGCATATCCTGCCCTGCGTATATTAAAATGACGGAGGTCCGCCCTGCGGCCTTCCTCCGGGAAACGCTCCGCCTCCACCTCTCCACTCTCCTCCGGGGAAAGAATTGTTGGCCTTACCAAAATTGCGCAGGCTGTAGGTAAAAGTGAGCATAAAATACTGCTGTAAAACACGCGTGGTTGTTGTCTGGATAAGGTTAAAACTATTAAGTGTTTGACTGAAATTATTGTTTTGCTTCAGCAGATCAAAAACAGAAAGCTTTAATTCGGCCTGCTTCTTTGCTAAAAACTTTTTACCAACTGCCGCATTCCATAAAGTATATTCTACCCCATCGGCGTTTTCGAGCTTATAATTTTGATAAGCAATACTCGAATTAAAAAACCATCCTGATCTGGACAACAGGTTAAGATTGGCGCCGGGGCTCTGCTGCAGATAGTTCTGGCCGGCACTTGCATTATTTAATGTACTGGTCGTTTTCGTATAGTTAATGTCATAATTTACTGTAAAGTCTACCTGCTCGCTGATATTACTGCTTAACACGATACCGCCGCCAAAAGTATTGCGTGTTACAAACCCGGTTATGCCATTGTACTTGCCCGGTGTTTTTCCATAGCTGTAATTGGTGGTAATATTAAAATTCGACTTGATCAATTTTACGGGAAATGCATATACCAGTAAGCCTGAAAAATTCCGGTACCCGTTGAGATTAATATAGGTGGTATTGGTAATACCCTTATCGTTTACCACGTCTGTAGAAATATAATTATCTATAAGATTAAAGTTTACATTAGCGGTAATACTATTGCTGTTTTTGGTATTGGCATATATATACCTGACAGCTCCCCTGTGATTGTATGCCTGTTGCAGATTGGGGTTACCCACAACAATGCTGGTTTGATTAGAACTGTCAATAACATCCTGCAACTGATCAATTGATGGGAAATCAGTACCGGAACGATAGAAGATGCGTGCGTTGCCATAACGTCCCACCTTTTTATTCCACATCAGGTTGGGAAGAAAAGCAAAAAAGTTTTGATCTACCTTACCCACTGTAGGCCTGGTTCTCTCGCTGTAAAGATTAGAATACTGCAGATCAAAACCGGCGGAAAGCTGGTTATCCCTTCCCCTGCCTAAGCGGTAATTGAAACCGCCATTGTGCGTCACCACTGTATTCTCGAACTGGTTAGATTGTGCTATATTAGGTAATGTATAGCCGGCACCATCATAATCGAAAGTTTCCTGGTTGCGTTTATTGATACGTTTGGCTGGCGTATAACTTAATTCCAGGATACCGTTTTTACCCAATGGCTCCGTAAAATTCATCCTGGCTGAATAGTTGCGGCTATTGGTGGGGTTGGTACGGTACTGGTTGCGCACATCGGGAAGGTTAATCGTTTCGTACTTGTCAATGTTCGTAAGATTATAACTTTCTCCATCATTTTTGCTGAAGTTGGCTTGTAATGATAGTGAAAAACTCCGGCCTGCTTTCCTGAACGCACGGCGATACATTAAGTTATTACCTATATTGAACCCATCGCGATTGGAGCTGCCGGAGGCATCGCTGATATAGGAACTATCCCCGTCGGCATAAATCGCCGAAGTAAAGTTGGTAGATCTGCTGCTGTTATTCTGAAAGTTCCAGCTGGGTATATACGTGATGGTGTTGCTTGAATCTAATTTATACTCGAACCGCATATTAAAACGGTGATTATTGGTATTGGAAACAGAGGTATTTCTTGTAGTTAGATTCAATATCCTATTATCATTCCTGGTAATGGAGGGTGAAAACGTTTCAGTCTCATTTACATTTCTGCCATTCGAGAAAAAATAAGATCCGCTTACATTGATCTTCTTACCCCATTTATCAGAGTAGTTAAGTCCAAAGGCGTTGGTGGTATTGATGCCGCCTGCCTGCCCGAAGAATATTCCGCCACCGCCAAAACCACCGCCACCGAAGCCTCCCCCGCCAAATCCGCCACGTCCGCCACCACCACGTCCGCCACCACTCATCATGCCGAGTAAGTCTTGCTGTGCAAAGTTTTGAACATTTATATTATTGAAATTACCGATGAGCGTTATACGCCGGTCGCCCTTAAAGAAGCTGGTATTGCCGCCTGCCGAATAAGTATTATCAGTTCCGTAACCGGCGAAGATACGCCCAAACTGTCCGTTACGCATACCGCCGCGTGTAACAATATTGATTGCCTTCATGGTATTGCCGTCATCAAACCCGGTAAGCTGGGCCTGGTCGCTTAAACGATCAAAGAGCTGTATTTTATCAACCACTTCAGCGGGCAAGTTCCGTAAAGCCATATTGGCATCATCACCAAAAAAATCTTTACCATCAACTGTAACTTTTCTAACCTGCTCGCCCTGGCCTGTAACCGTACCATCTCTTGCCACCGTTATACCCGGCATTTTTTTAATCAGGTCCTCGGCGGTTGCATCGGGGTTAACCTTATACTGGGAAGCGCTAAACTGTGTAGTATCGCCCTTTTGACTGACAGCCGGCGCGCTTGCCACTATTACCACTCCCTCCAGGGTCGTTGTTTTTTTAGGGATATATACATCATCCATATCAACCGATGGCTCGGCGGCTGTTAATGAAACTGCTTTTGAAAAAGTTTCAAAACCAATAGCTGTTGCCCTTAACACATAATTACCGGTTTCCAGGTTAGAAAAAAGAAAGGTGCCTGAAGAGTCAGAGACTGTCGTCTTAAATGCACTACTGTCTGCAGCCTTCAGCAATTGAACCGTTACCCCCTTTACCACGATACCTTCTACGGGATCCATTAAAGTGCCTTTTATGGATTGTGTGTACCCGGTAATGCTCAGCATTATAAAAAATAAAAATCCAGCTAGTCTCATAAAATGTATATTAGCCGGGTTTGACGCTTAAACCGCGCTAACCCTTCGCCAGCTAACCCACAATATTTTTAATCGGTTTCAATTTTAGAAAACATCTAAAAAATAACGGCACCTCGTTGTTTTATCACCTTATCGCTCCTTAGAAAATAATATCGTTTTGATGTTTACCTGATCATTAACCATTCTGCACTTTAGCTGCTGACGATGATACCGCGATAAGTTATTTTGCGAACCTCCAGTAATCGAAGTAAAGGAGGTTCGTTGGCACCTTGCCTTTATAGACAAAAAACAGATCGTGAATACCATTAATTTTGTTCTCCAGCTTTAATTCTGTTATTGCCCATCGATCGTTACCGCCGGTCATAGGCACTTTTAAGGTTCCGGCTAACGGTCCGTCAGGCTTATCGAGCCTTATCTCCATTGTAACACCACCATTATGGGTGGTGCCTACCCTTGCAGCAAACGATGATGCCCCATTCGATCCAAAATCCACGTTTTTAACACTGCTGTAAGCACCGTCTTTTGTTGCAGTGATAAAAACGCCCACCTTCTGATTCTGGCTGGCTTTAACACCTTCAGACCAGGATATGGTTTCGGCCTGTACCATTTGATATGGATTTAAGGGTGCAATACCCTTGGTAATGCCCTCCGTCATTTTAAAGGGGCTTATAGTCCCGTCTTTATTAAATTTCAGTTCTTCCACACAAACTGATCGGGTAAAGCCGCCGCCGCCCGGTAACGCTCCGTTGTGATAAAAAAAATAGGTTTTACCCCTGAAATCAATGACTCCCGGATGGTTGGTGAAAGACTTTCCTTCCGCAGGCATTATAATACCTCCATATGTCCAGGGGCCCTGTGGGCTTTTGCTGGTGGAATAGCCGATGAACTCGGGCAAAGGGCCGCCCGGCCAAAACAGGTAATAGAGACTATTACGTTTATAAAGCCACGGACCTTCTTCATATTTTGTAGGCCGCTTCGGATCGCCCTCCCGCTTTCCAAAAGAAGCTTCCGTCATGGGAACTTCCACTATGTCTCCCGAATAGGAGATCATATCCTCGTTTAGCTTTACATATTTCAGTTTGGGATTACCCCAATACATATGCGCCTGCCCGTCATCATCAATAAAAACAGTTGGATCGATATCGCCCCACTCACTTTGTACCAAAGGCTTACCCAGGGGATCATAAAAGGGTCCCATCGGACTATCACCTACCGCTACGCCTATGGCGCCCCGGTTATTGGTTTTCGAGATCATCGGTACATAGAGGTAAAACTTCCCATTTTTTTCAACACACTGCGCAGCCCAGGCATCCCCCTTTCCCCATTCAAAGTCTGAGTAAGACAGGATAACGCCGTGATCCGTCCAGTTCACCATATCATTCGTGGAGTAAACCTTCCAGTTATTCATTGTAAACCAGGTAGACGCATCTTCGTCATGCGTAGTATATACATAGAGCCTGTTGTTATAAACCATCGGCGCCGGGTCGGCCGTGTACATGGTTTGTATAATGGGGTTTTGAGCGTTGGTACCTGTTACAGCAAATACTGAAAGGGCAGCAAGCGTCTCCTTATTGAAAAATCTTATCGCTTTTAAGGTTTTGGTTTTATAAAACATTTTGTAGAATAAAGTCTTTGCGTTATTGAAAGAGTCGGGCTCTTTATCTGGTTAGCTGAGCACTACTTATGTAACCAATGCCGGCTATAAAGTATTGCTATAGCGATTTAAAAAGAAGTTTACAGGCAGTTTAGTTCATTAAATATTTCACTGCCTGCAAACTTAATTGCGGGTTATTTATCAAACAGCCAATAGTCAAAATTAAACAAATTGCGTCCTGCAGTCAGGTTATGATCTTTGAACGCGAAATAGAGCTCTTTAACACCGGTAACGGGCGTAGTGACCGGTACGGTAATTTTTTTCCAGGTACTCCAGCCACCGGTACGTGGCACGTCGATGGTTGCCAGTTTCGGCCCGCCTATGCTATCCACGTAAACTTCCAGGATACCGCCATCTAAACCGGCTGCTAAAGATGCCGTGAATGTTTTAGGGGCAGCGCTGCCAAAGTCAACGGATTTCACCTTTACAAAGCCTCCTTTTTTTATATCCGATACATATACACCGGTTTGGGCATCAGTACTGGTTTTACATTTAGCTGCCCAGGCGATGGTTTCGGCCTCTGTGCGTTTATAAGGATTAAGGGTACCGGCTGCTTTTAGTCCTTCTTTAGAGATATTGATATTAGGGATTGTTCCATCAGCATTGTATGTAAACTCTTCAATAGCGGTAGAGCGACCGTAGCTGCCACCACCCGGCAGCAACGCCGTATGATAGAATAAATAAGACTTTCCTCTAAAATCAATAATGCCGCCATGATTGGTAAAGCTGTTAGTGGGTTGATCCACCATTATTCTTCCCTGGTATTTCCATGGGCCTGTCGGGCCGTTGCTAATAGAATAAGATAAGGTTTCCTTTCCCTTGTCCATGCCAGCAAACATCTGGTAATAGATGCCGTTGCGTTTATAAAACCAGGGACCTTCTACAAACATATCCTTATTAGGTACTGCAGGCCCGGACTGGGCATTTTGATTGTTCTGTCCTCCCCTGGGTCTTCTTACACCTCCAAATGTTTCCAATGTTTGCGGTACTTCAACAATATCTCCTGAATAGGATACCATGTCTTTGTTCAGCTTTACATAAAAAAGAGTACCATTACCCCAGTATAAATAAGCCTGGCCATCATGATCAATATAAGCTGTAGGATCTATATTCGACCAGCTGCCTGTGCTGATCAAAGGCTTACCGATAGCATCTTTAAAAGGACCGGTAGGACTATCTCCTACTGCTACTCCTATAGCCATGTCGTTATTGATGGTTTGCGCACAGATATACCAGTAAAATTTACCATTACGTTCTACGCATTGCGCCGCCCATGCCCTGTCTCTTGCCCACGAAAAGGTTTCCAGCGAAATGGGAACACCGTGATCCGTCCAGTTAACCATATCGCCCGAAGAAAACAGGCGCCATTTGGTCATATAATAAAAATCAGTTCCGGGTATATCATCACCGGTATACAGGTATACCCGGTCTTTATAAACCATGGGAGCCGGATCGGGTGTGTAGCTGGTTTGAATAACGGGGTTTTGCGCACCTGCATAAGAAACAGACAGGCAGGCGGTAAGCGACGCAGCTAATATTTTCTTTGCTGATATCATAAACAACAGTAATTGCTTTATTTGGAGTAAATAGCCTTTACGGTACTTTCTCCTCTTGGTGAATTGGAATGGGTAACTACTGACAGCAGGCCATCTTTAGTAATACTCCAGCTTTCTGTGGATTTAAACTCCGAGGTTTGTCCATCGCGCTCAAAGCTCATCGTATTGCTAACAACGAGCGTTTTACCATCGTCGGACCATTTTGCAGTTGATTTTCTTTTGGATCCACGAAAGCCTTCAGACTCTACTACTTTACCATCAAAGGGTAACGTAATAGTGTTGGTCATGGGATCACCGCCGTTAAACCCGGGAGTTACCCTTGTTATAGTAATAGCATTGTCCTTTTGATCTGCCTTTATAGAAGTGGCAGCCCTCGCAAATTCTCCCAGCTCACTTTTTTTCTCATCCAGCTTCCATTCCCCGGAGAGCGCCGCACGCTGGGCAAACAAAGAGGAAGTAATAAATGTTACCATAGCTACCAGCAAAATGCGTGTAAATGTTTGTTTCATACAATTTGTTTTTGTTTTATTAATAGATTGAAAATTGAAACATCGATATACCATGAAATGATTGATCTTATCCAAACCTTATCCGGTCCACTTCAACTTTCTCTCCTGTTGTTATTGTTATAAAGTTCAACCAGTCCTTCACTTCTGCTTCAAACGGCCGGATAGAGAACGACCTTATATATTTTCCGGATGGTGTTTTAATACGCTTAATTTGTTATACGGAAATAATCAAAGTCTGCGTAACCTCCTGTACTTTTTGTTGCATAATTGAATAAGCCATAGCGATATCCCATAAAGTGAGGAATAGTATAGGCCATTTTCAACTGTGTACCAATGGGCGTCCACGTTTTGCCATCGAGGCTGTAAAAGAAATCAGCTACATCCTTTTTATTGGTGAAATCGCAGGTAGCCTTCAGGTGAACAACATGCTGATCGAGGGGAACCGTTGCAGCTACTACCGGTTTGTTGTCGCTTGCGTTGATCATTACCAGCAATTTTTTGTCGCCTTCTATTTTTACACCCAGTACTCCATAGTTTCTTTGAAGTAAGGTGATGCCTGCAAAATCGCCATCCTTCATATGAGATACATCTATCGAAGTGGTCCCTGAAGATGTGGGTCCTACCGTACGTTGTGTAAGCGTATTACGTGCCAGAAGCAAGCTGGTATCGATACGCCCGGTGGTTAGCCTCAAATAACCTTTTCTGGCCGTTACCGACCACAGCTCATTTACAGGGTTATGATTCCATTGCCATACCAGCGGCAAAGCCTGTTGGCCTTTTGTACGCGTAAATTCATCAGAAGCTACAATACCGGGTATCAACCCTTTACCGGCAGGAAGATCAAGCTCCATGGGCACTTTACCGTTTTCATCGCCTATTACCGGCCATCCATCCACCCATTTTACCGGAACCAGGTAAGGAATGCGGCCTACTGCCCCGTAATCCCGGAAGAGATATGCAAACCAGCGGCCATCGGGCGTATCAATTAAGCCACCCTGGGCCACGCCTTTGTCCTGCAAGCCTATTTTACCTTCCCATGGACCCGTAATTTTATCAGCACGATGAATAATTACAGAACGCTGTCCGCCAGGGGGCCATGAAATATTGAACAGGTAGAATTTACCATTTACTTTAAACACCTGTGAGCCTTCTGCGGGTAAGCCGCCGCGACTACCTTCGGGGGTAGTGGGCAGTGTAGCGTTCTCAATTACCACGTGATCTGTACCTTCTTTAACACCGCTCAAATCTTCTTTTAATTCTACCAACCGTAATTTGCCGCCACCATACAACATATACACTTTACCATCCTCATCAAAAACCAGAGAATGGTCGTGCATCATCGGCTTAAATTCGATTGCTTTCCAGGGGCGTTGCTCAATATTTTTTGTAGTGTAGATATAGGTTTTACCGGTAGTTTGTGCAAATGTGGAAACATAATAAGTGCCCTTATGATAGCGAATGCTACTAGCCCAGGAGCCGCGGCCATAGGTACTTTTGCCGTTATCCAGGTTCATAGCGTCTACACCCACTTTATTCAATGTATCGTAACAATAACCAATAAGCTTCCAGTTTACCAGGTCGGTAGATTTCATGACAGGCACACCCGGGCTCATATGCATGGTAGTGCTGCTCATGTAATAATTGGTTCCCACACGAATAATGGAAATATCGGGCACATCAGCAAATATGATCGGGTTTTGTGCTTTTGGACCCTGCTGCGCGTGAAGACGGGTCAATAGCGACATTAAAACCAGGAAGCAAAAAAGTCTGGACTTTATCATCAGTGTATATTTAAAATCTGAATTCTATATTTTTTAGAAGCATACGCAACACTAAAGGATGGCAAGTGAATAGTATTTCATGGTATTCCCCACCATTTCTACCATTGCCCCCAGCGGTTTTAGGGCCTGCGCCTGTCAATAGCTTATCTCAATAGCTACTTCCTGGTTTTCACCAACCTGATATAATAAACAGGGCCGGCTGTGTTGGGTGCCGATGCCTGAAACTTAACCCTTATATAGGTTTTCCCTGCCAACATACCAGCGGGGATCGCATACTCCACCTCTGCCATATCAGGGCGGTTCCACTTATCTTTAAGATTTTCTGTCGCCAGTTTTTGATCGTCTACATAAATATCAAAACTGCGGTTACCATTCTCTGCTCCCCAGTAACGGATTCTTAAAGCAAGATCAGTCTCCTTGCTGGTAGCCAAGCTATAGCTGAAATAGCCGCCAGCAGCAGCTTCTCTAAAAGCCTGGTTATGCGCATTGCCTTTGCGCGAGCGTTCATCCTGCATCTGGTGGTCCACTTCCGGCTGCTGCTCACCCGGTGCCACAAAATCTACTGTTCTTTTCTCCAGCTCCAGTTTTTCTTTTTCAGCATGAGCGATCGAATCCATATAATTGTTATACTGCACAGGCGTTAAGGCCATCCAATACATCATATAACGGGCGTCATGTATACGGAAGAAAGGCTCAAGCATCAAATCAGCATTGTTAACAACATTTAAATTGCGGGCAAACGTAAACTGCAATGGTTTTCCTTTTACCGGAACCAGCTTTTGCGAAATATCGCCTATCTGTTCTGAAATCAGTATAGGCGCCTGGTTCACCGGTAATTTTTCCCCATGTGCAATATGGCTCCACCGGCCATCATCGGCAATCAAACCCCTGATATTCTGAGTTCCGGTTTTAGCACCTAACAGAAGCGGACCATGCATGATAGCAAGATATTCCGGCACGTTAGGCATTTGCTCTATAGTTGTATGCATAGGTAAATCAATCATCACCAGGTCTCCCTTTTTCCACTGCCGGTTGATAGCTATATAAGAAGAAGGCTTTTGCTGATAGGGAACCTGTTTCCCGTTAACCGAAATTTTCAAAGCGCCTTCTTTTACCCAGGCCGGATAGCGCACCATCAAAGTAAACCTGCCGCTACCACCGGCAACCGAAAGCTTTGTTTGGGCTTCATCAGGAAATGATGTCTCCTGCTTCAGCTTTACTCCCTTTTGCTTCCAGTTCAATTCAGATGCTATAAATAAATTAAGAAATAAGGAATCTTTCCCATGTGTATATATCTGCTCGGCATATTTACCATGATTCTCCATACCGCTGCCTACGCAACACCACATGGCCTCATTAGGCGCCGAATACACCCTGTAATGACGCGGACGCGCCGGCGTGAAATATACGTATCCTCCATGCTGCGGATGTTGTGTAGATAAAATATGATTATACAATGCCCGTTCATAAAAGTCCATATACTTTGCATCCGGGTTGATCCTGAAAAGGCCCTGCGATAGCTTCAGCATATTATAGGTATTACAACTTTCGGGGCCCTCCACGTCACTTATATATTCCCTGTAAAAAGGAACACTGGGAAAAAACTCCCTTCGGCTGTTACCACCGAAAGCCAGTGAACGATTGCCGGTAACTGTCTCCCAGAAAAAGCTACCGGCCCGTAGGTATTGGGCATCGCCACTTAATTCACCGATACGCTCAAATCCAACTGCTTTAGGTACCTGTGTATTGGCATGTTTATTATCCAGGTTATCGATGCTTTTTGACAAGGGGTCTAAAAACTCCCGGTGTGAAAATCTTTTAGCTGCTGTAAGATACCTGGTATCGTTAGTCATTTGATAAGCATCCGCAAGTACCTCATTCATACCTCCATGCTCATTACCCAACATACTTTCCATCTGCGCATCTGTCAAACCACTGGTAATGTTAACCGCCCAATCGCAAAAAGCCAGGAACAGTTTTCGCGCTTCAGCACTTCCACCATACATCCAGGCGTCTCTTAACCCCGCATACATTTTATGAACATTGTACCAGGGCACCCAATATTTCCAGATAGGGGCAATATCCCCCGCTTTAATTTTAGGCCATAATGCTTTTCCGTCCGGAACGGCGCCTGTATAGCCTACTGCCCAGTCGGGATACAATTTACCATTGGCATCCATACAGGCTTTTAATTCAGTGATCATGTAATCCATGCGCTTCTTACATTCCGGGTTTCCGGTGGCTGCATAATTCATGGCTAATGCCGTTAAATAATGCCCCCCTACATGCCCATCCAGGCCTTCCCAATTCGGATAGATCTTTGCCTTGGCCGGAAGCCCGGCTTCTTTTCTATATCCGGCCAGCAACCTGTCTACATCATATTTTAACAGCACCTCTATGTTCAGGTCCTGCGCATGTTTAAAAATACCCCCGGCTACTTTCACATCATTTAATGAAAAAGCATTCCCGTAGAGCTTGTCCTGCGCTATGGCGCTATACGATAAGATAGCACATACGCCGGTAAGCATTCCTGCCTTAGCAGCCAGCTTATTTGCTTTTCTTATAAGTCCCGATAATCTAAATTGCTTCATACTATATCTTTTGGGTAACATGCCCGCATTTTAATAAAATACTTCTACCAATTCACTTTACTAACTCCCTTGCTGGTTCTGCAATTTTCCTGATGGTCCCATCTTTATTGTAATACAGGTATTGCTTTTCACAAGTGTCTTTAACAACAGCAATACTTTACTTTGCATTGGTTACAGATGTTGATACCGGTCTTCGCAAAAATTAATTATTACTTCTGTAAAAGCTTTAACCCTGTACATTCTCCACCGTCCTGAATTCAAATAAACCAGCAAGCGCAACTGACAAATACCTGGCAAATAATAGTTGTCATTTTTACAATTATAAGCTAAGATAAGAAAAATTACAATCGGTTGCAGCTCCCGAAACAATTAATTATTCTGCCGGCCTTTGAATAATTTTATTTACAAATTATTTTAAGAACCAGCGCATTATTTCATCCGTGGTCCCAATCATAATTCGCTTGTCAAAGGGAAGACCAACCTGAAATAAGCACCTGTCTTCACCGTTTCCCCGTTATTTTTTATATATGGTGTACCTGCCGCCTGCCCTGGTAGCCAGATCGTACTCATACACGTGTTTTAAGCCGGTCCCTTTAAAGGATGCCTGATCGGCAATCAAAGGATCGGCGATCCCTGGCCTGGCAAATAAGATATTCGGATTGTTTCCTGTTGCTGTTTTCAGGTTGGCTGCCTTCAATTCGTTATAGGAACGAAGCCGCAGGTTGCCTCCTAACCTCGACAATACGGAGGCTTCAACCACTTCGCCGTTTTTCCATTTGATTGAAAATTCATATCCGCCACGGGCTACGATACCTGTTACGGAACCCTCTTTCCATATATCAGGTATTGCTGGTAAAAGATGTACCGCCCCATCATGGCTTTGCAGGATCATTTCAGCAACACCGGCCGTTAAGCCAAAGTTACCGTCGATCTGAAACGGGGGATGTGCCGTAAACATATTGGGATAGGTCCTTCCATCCTGATTATTTCCGCCTGCCAATGTAAGCATATTATTAACAATCGTGTAAGCATGATTACCATCCAGTAAACGTGCCCAGAGATTGACCTTCCAGCCAATAGACCAGCCGGTAGCTTTATCGCCCCTGTATACAAGAGAATTCCGGGCAGCTTCAAATAGTTTCGGATGGGTATAAGGAGATACCTGGTTGCCCGGGTATAACCCGTATAAATGCGATACATGGCGGTGTTCATTCGTTGGATCATCTTTATCCTCCAGCCACTCCTGCAATTGCGTGTACTTACCAATTTGCATGGGCGCCAGCTTTTTCACCATGTCTAACAATTTAGTACGATAAGCCGCATCGCCGTCCAGGATCCGGTTGGCTTCTGCTGTTCTTGTAAGGATATCAAAAAACAGCTGATTATCCATAGTAGTTCCCGCTGAAAGCGGTCCCTGCTCAGGAGAAACCGAGGGAGACACCACCATCCATCCATTTGCAGGATGTTTGACTAATGAGCTGAGGAAAAAATCAGCGGAGCCTTTCATAGCAGGGTATACATCAGCCAGGTATTTTTGATCGCCCGTGTATAAATAATGTTCCCACAGATGCTGGCTTACCCATGCCCCACCCGTTGGCCACATGCCTGCGGCAGCAAAATCGATGGGCCCTGTGACCCGCCAGATGTCGGTATTATGATGCGCTGTCCATCCATCAGCGCCATACATTACCTTAGCTGTTTCACGGCCACTCTGGCTGAGCTCTTTTACCATTTGTATAAAAGGCTGGTGGTTTTCCGATAAATTGGTAACCTCTGCCGGCCAGTAATTCATTTCTGCATTGATATTGATCGTGTACTTACTATCCCAGGGCGGATACATGGCATTACACCAGATACCCTGTAAGTTAGCGGCCTGTCCGCCAGGCTGTGAAGAAGATATCAACAGATAACGGCCAAATTGAGCCAGCAGTGTGACTAATGACGGATCCTGAGTCGATCGATAATTGATGATCCGCTGCGTAGTGGGCAATTTTGATGCTTCGAGATTTTTACCGAGGTCTAACTTAAAACGGTTAAACTGTTTCGCGTAAAACGACGAGTGATTTTTGATCGCAGTGTTATAATCCTTCGTCATGGCTGCTGCGAGGTAAGCAGCTGTCTTTTTCTCATAATCGGCACCCACTGTTTTATAATCAACAAAATTGGTAGCTATAGAAATATACAGCGTTGCCACGGTGGCGCCCGAAACCGAAAGAGTACTATCGTTTAAAGATACCTTACCGTCACTGGTTTTAACAGCAGCCTGCGTTTGGTATGCAATTTTGGCCTCAATACCTTCATGGCTGGCCCCTTTGCTTTCCATCACCAACGCATTATTTTTAGCGAATACTTTGTAGGGCGCCGGTTTGGTATAGCTGAGCTGAAAATTAACCGCTCCCTTTTTACTGGCTGTAATACGCATGATAATTACGTTATCTACAAAAGAAGAAAAAGTTTCACGGGTGTAGGTTACTCCATCAACCGTATAACGCGTTAATGCCACAGCCCGGTTAATATCCAGCTCGCGGTAATAAGCCGTATTATTTTCATGCCCCGGAAATTGAAGTAGCACGCTTCCGGCAGTTTGAAAAGGCATACCATGTATTTTGGTAAAAAAAGTCTCATTTACCAGTTTGTCGGCCTCACGGGTTTTGCACTCGAACACCAGCTTCCGGGCTTCCGGGAGCGCTGACAAGGCCTTCGGATTATCATTGCGATGGGGTCCACCGCCCCAGATGGTTTCTTCATTCAATTGCAGCTCTTCGCGTTGCGGTATGCCATATACCATGGCTCCCAGCCGCGAGTTGCCTAAAGGCAGCGCTTCAACCCATGCTTTGGCAGGCTCATTGTACCAAAGCTTCAGATCCTGCGCGTTCGCTGCCCCAATGATTAAAAATAAAGCCAACATTATTTTGAGCCTCAAGAAGCAACTTTTATTATCGCTATGTTTTTTGTATAATAACGATGGCATAACCTGAATCATTATAGTTATTTAAGTAGTGAATGAATCCCTGATTAATTATTTATTTCAACACAAAGCCTCCGCCTGCCTGCATTTCAACTTCCAGCTCACCGTTTTTCTTTACGGCCACCTCTTTTAAGAAGGTCACTTTTTCTTTATCATCATTATACATGCTCACTTTTTTACCTGCAAACATGGGTAATTGAATTTTTATTTTAACTAGCTCTTTTTGCCCGTTTACACCGGCCACATACCATTGATTATTGTGCCTCCTTGCAATAACGGCATATTTACCCGGATATCCATCAATATACAGGGTTTCATTCCAGGTAGTGGGAACGGTTTTCATGAAATCAATTTCAAATGCAGGCACATCGGTGAGGTTATTAGGTGTTAAACCAAACATCTGTACCGGGTTCTGGAATAACACTGCTGTAGCCAACTGAAAGGCATCTGTAGTCAAACGCTTATTACGCCCCTCATTGCTTTTCACCAGGTATTTGTTCAACAGGGTTCCGCCAAACTCCATACTGGCAACGGTGTTGCGAATAAAGGGATGCAGGGATGCGTTATAAGCTTCGGCTTCCCTTACGCCCTGCGAGAATATCAGCATTTCAGATGCAACTACTGCCTCTGCCCCTACAAAATTGGGGTACATTCTTTCCCACCCACGGGGCAAGGTAGCGCCATGAAAAATAATCATCAGCCCGTAGTCATTGGCATCAGATAATATATCTTCATAAAGGCGCATGGTTTCCTGCTTATCGCCGCCCAGGAAATCCACTTTCAAACCTTTTACCCCTGCTTCCTTCAGCCATTTCATTTCATGCTTACGGGCAACCGATGTATTCATTTTATTTTTAGGCCCCTGGGGAGCATCGTTAAAAGAGCCATTAGAATTATACCATAAAAAAACATCCACCTTTTTCGAGTTCGCATATTGGATCAGCTCCTTCATGCGCTCCTTACCTATGTTGGAATCCCAGAAAGCATCCATCAGGATATATTCATAACCCAGGGCAGACGCCAGGTCTATATATTTTACCTGGTCGTTATAGTTCATGCTGGCATCCTGCCACACAATCCAGCTCCAGGTAGATTTGCCCATTTTATATTGCTGAGAGGGCTCATACAGCGGCTCCACCACATCGTAGGATATCGTTGTTTCTACAATAGGTTTAAGGTTACTACCCACGGTGATCGTTCTCCAGGGCGTTACACCGGGCAAACCAATTGCAGCACCCGAACTGCCAAAGCCATTATTTTGTTTTGTATTAGGATAAAGGATGGTATACAAACCCTCTTTAGTACCATCGCTCAAATGCGAGGCGCAGTACAAACTGCTTACACCGGTTTCGGAAAGCAATACCCAGCCATCTGCCCCGATACGAAATAAACCCGGAAAGACATACCCGTCATTATTACGTGTAGGCTTTCCCAACGGCCCGTCTGCCTCATAAGCGCTTTCATAACTTGGCGCCGTGCGCGCAAACCCGGTCATGGCACCCATCATAGCCGAAAGAAAGGTAGTGGTTTGGGCAGGAAATTTATAACCTGTAGCTTCCCACTCTATGACGCAGCTCTGGCGATCTTTCCAAACCGGCAACTCATACCTGAAAGCGATATCATTATTACTTACCTGGAAAACGATGTTCACTTTTTGCTGCCTGGCGTTCTCAACTGAATACGTAAGTTTATTAGCATGATATTGAATTTCCGATTTCTTAATACGATCCTGGGTATAACTCTTATTAACAACACCCTCCTCCTTACTTAAGTATTTTATACCTGTTGAGAAATCTCCTTCATTGGTTTTAAAACCCAGCGGAGAGTTTTCCAGCATCACTTTACCCTTGTAGGTAACGGCATATTCGGCCCTCCCATTATTGACGGATACACTTACGCTTAACTGTTTATCAGGACTCATCACTGTTGCATCCTGTGCCCTGCTACTTGCCGCTAACAGCATACTCAAAGCGGCTGATAATATATAGAATTTCATTCGTTGACCTTTATAATTAGAGACTAAAAACGGTTCATTACTTTTGATTAAACAATGGTATGTGAAGATGCAGGATAAACCCGGCGCTATCTTTCTACCCGCAGCTTCTTTGATATCGGCTATGGCTGTATATCATTACCTAATGTGGCGTACAAGCCTATTAAAGCACCGGTAAAACCTCCTGCCACATTGGTGGAGAGGATATCGCCTGATACAGCGCCACCAACAGTTTGAAAGTTGGCCCCATCGGTCGAGTAGCTAAACGTATACTCATCCTGCTGTGAAGCAGACACTTTTAACCGAACAGGTTTCTTTATATCAATTTTGGTACTCCCAATAATAGTCGAGGGCACCACGCTACCCTGGCGGGGAGGACCTGCCTGTCTTTCCCTTGCATTTTTGGCAAGTACCAGGTAATAATCATTATCTTTTTTTGTAACGCCAAATACATAATTAAATGCCTCTCCCTGGTAGCAAACTATTCCTGCTAAGTCCTTGCCAGACCCAGGTATATAATTCATGGTCACCACCGCTTCAAAACTGGAATGCTGCTGCCTGTGAAACAAAGCGGAGACCGGGGCCACAGCTTTAATATTGGCTTCAAAAGGTTTGATACTTACGCCACCCTTGGGAGAAGTAGTAATAAATTCTTCACGGGGTCCCCTCATGGCTATCCACCTGTGATCGAGATTAGCGGCCGTAAAGTTATCGGTAAATGTAAAATTGCCCGAAGGGAAGAAACCGTTTTTACCGGTTTGGTTCGTTACCCCCTGGGGCAGTTTCAATTTCGGCTTCAAGGGAACCAGGCCGTTTTGATAAACAGGAAATGCACCTGACCAATCCACGGGAATCAGGAATGTTTCCCTGCCCGTATTTACACGATCTTTGGCATTGGGACGGATGCCTAAAAATACCGCATAATACTTACCATCTTTTCCTTCAACCAGGTCTGCGTGACCGGCCCAGTCAATTTTATCTTTTCGGTCAGCCGGGAAATATCTTTGGGTTAAAATGGGGTTATTAGGCGCTGGTACGAATGGACCTTTGGGAGAATCACTGATAAATATAACCTCGCTATGCCAGTCGCCGGTGCCTCCTTCTGCGCACATGAGATAATATTTCCCATCCTTTTTGTACATATGTGGCGCTTCTATCCAGATAGGTTTTTGAGAAATATCCACACCGCCGTCTACCAACACCACATCGGTACCGGGAATCACCTCATCCTTCTCCAGATCATACTCCCACTGCCTGATAATACGATGCCCGTTATACAGGATCTTTGAGCGGTCGGCATGCTCATCATTGTGAACCACATATGCTTTTCCATCCTCATCAAAGAATAAAGACGGGTCGATTCCGGGGAAATTCAGCTTTTTTACTTCACCCCATCCTTTAAAGGGATCTTTGGTTTTAACTACCATATTACCGATACCGCCTGCAATCTGGGTAGTGATCATATAAAAGGTTTCATTCTTCTTATTATACTTTATAGAAGGCGCATAAATACCTGCAGAGATACCTGACTTTTCTACTTTTAATTGAGAAGGCCTGTCCAGCACGTGGCCAATCTGCTTCCAGTTCACCAGATCAGTTGAGTGGAAAATGGGCACGCCGGGGAACATAGAAAAGGAGGAGGCTACCAAAAAATAATCATCGCCGCGGCGAACCATGCTGGGATCGGGATAACATCCCTGGAGAATGGGGTTATAAAACTCATCATCCTTTAAAGGATGGTTAGCATACACCGCGTCATTTCCTGTATATGAGAATTGAGTAAAAACCGGAGAATTGGTTGCCGGCGCCGGCTTTTCATTTTTTTTCTTTTGTGCACCCGCATCCAACGTAAGCAGCAGCAAAGCTGCCATTGCCACTGATTCTAATTGGGAAAAACTAAACTTTATCATTATACGCTTATTTATACTTTATTAAATTTACCCGGTACTACTTCGCATGAATGATCTGGTATTTACCACTTAAATGCATCAGGCAAAATAAATACAACAATCCATCATAATAGGCATCGTAATAGCCGTCCTCAAAGGGCTGCAGTTTTGCATTCCACAATTTATGAACGAAGTCGAGGCTGTTTTTTTCAGGGTTCATTAATGAGGCTGAGGCGGCTGTAGCGATCAGCCCTATGGAGTGCCTTAGCTTCTTAACCGGGCCCGCCTGCAAAATAAATTCGGGGCGGCTGCCGTCTAACTCAAACTGGTCATCGAAGCTGTTGATACCCTTTGATCTTAAAAAGTTCTGGAATCGCTGTGCATAGCCGCGTTGCCATTCCCTGTCTTTGCCATACCAAACGTAATCCATAGCAATATTCATGGGCACCCGCCAGGAATCATATCGAAATGCAGCAGGCATCCATCTGGTAGAGTGAGGCGCTCCGCTAAACTCTGCATAATCCGGATTGAGTGCGGTTACCGGGTGCGTAGTCCTTTTAAAAAAAGCTCTCGATGTATCGGCACAGGCTTTATAGAAATCTTCATGCCCGTCCTTTGCATATTGCGCCCATACTTCGTAGAAGGCTGGCAGGTGATAAGAGGGATCTGTCCAGTTATAGTTGTTCCCTTCGGGAACAAAACTAATCTGCTTATGTTCTGTATTGATCAGGTTATAGATATTACCCGTTCCGTCTTTCTTCCACATTTCATCCAAAATAAAACGAGCCTCTTTATAATAATTGATACCGGTATTATTGCCCCACCTGTTAGAAGCAAACAATAAGGCGGTAATAAAATAAAATTCGCCATCTGAAGCAGAGCCCGGGAAATTTGGCTTATTCGTCTTCGGATTAATGCTCCATGCAAAATATCCTTTACGGGGCCCGTCCTGGTGCTGGGAATACTTTTTTGACCAACGCAAGATGCGGTCAAAAACTTCCTTTTTATTGAGTTGAACTGCCACCATCATTCCGTAGGACAATCCCTCTGTTCTGGCATCCCGGTTCTTTACATCTGATACATAGGCCAAAGAATCTTCCACTTCAAAGTAAATGACGTTGGGGCTTTCGAAAAGATCGCTATAGGCTTTGGCTACCTTGGCATCAATATCTTTTTGTTGGTACCCTGCTTCTTTGAAAAGATTGCGGTATTTACCGGTTACAATAGCGGCATCTTTGGCGGGCTTGTTACCTGTTTGTGCCTGCAGCATGACCGGTGATCCAAGGGCTGTCCATAGTAAAAGAGTAAAAACTTTTTCCATATCCAAAAACAATGCGTTGGTTATCTATTTAGTAAATAAGTTCAGATCAATGGACTCACCCATTTTTTTATACCCGGCCTGGTTGGGATGTAACCAATCTCCGTCGTGCCAATCGGGATTTATTTTTTTTATATCATGCGGATTGCGCATGATCTTATCAAAATCGATCACTGCATCAAATTTATCCGTAGTACGAATCCATTCATTGACAGTATCCCTCGCCTGCTGACGAAAAGGAGTATCATAAAACGATTTCTCAAACGGCAGGATAGTGCAACCGTATACCTTTATTCCCCGGGCATGAGCTTTGTCTGCCATAAGGCTGTAGGCTTCGATCAGCTCCCGCGCTACTTTAGGAGCACTCTCAGCATTCCTTATGCCCCCTATATCATTAATACCTTCTAATATCAGCAACCATTTTACGCTGCTTTGCGATAGAATGTCCCTGTCGAAGCGGTTCAAGGCGGTAGGCCCCAATCCCCCACGCAGCACACAGTTACCGCCGATACCCAGGTTCAATACACCGATATTTTTCGTATCTTTATTATTTAATAACCGCTGCGACAAAATATCGGTCCACCTGTTTTGCTTGTTGGTTCCGGAACCACGACCATCTGTTATAGAATTTCCCAAAGCCGCTATCGCAAAGGATTCAGCATCTGCCATCACATCGATACCGTTGATTACATACCAGTGATCGGTTGTTACAGCGCCTGAAAAATCAACGGACCCTATTTGATTACCTGCAAGTATATAAGAGGTGGTTCTTGAACCGGGATGCCCCGTGGTGGTAGGCGATGTGTTGCCAAAATAAATCGTAATAGCCAGCGTTGATCCCGGGGCTAGCGTAAAGTTCAATGGATCTGAATACACTTCGCCGGAAGGTGACATCGTTACGGCTTCCGTTCCATTAAACTTAAGGATCTGCTGCGTGGATGGATCAATTACACTTCCCTCTTTGGTCACAGCAACAGTAACTGACTTCATAGTTACCGGTTCTTTACTAAAAGCATTGGAAAAACGAAGACGCAGCTTTTTCCCGCCAATAGAAACCCGTACCACCTGCCTTATGGTATTATTGTTGAGACCTGGTTGGGGCGGCATATTATTAGGCTCCACCAACTGGGGCGCTGTAGCCCAGGTACCTACCCATTTGCCCCGGTCCACATTTTTAAATGTACTGTGTTGATGGCTGCTGCTGCATGACCAAAGCAGCGCGCATATCATGAATACTGCAACAGCGCTTAATATTTTCCTTGTAGGTTTAATCATTTGATAAGGTAGTAATTTATTCAACCGTAATTTTTTTGCCCATCAAGGCCAGCATGGTGGCAGCATAACGTCTGCCCAGCTTCCGGTACCCGGCAGCGCTGAAATGCAGCCTGTCTTTAACCCCTTCGCAACCCACAGATGAAATAACATGAGCATTGGGAATCACCTGCGGTAAGGTAGAGATGATCTTGTTCATACTGGCACAGGCTCCATTCTGATCTTCTGAAACCAGGTAACCCGCCAGCAAAGGCACTGAATTAGGTTTTAGATCCAGATCCTTTAGCAAATTATCATAAACATCTTTCACTTTTTTAGTCCACAGGGTATCACCCGTATTAGATTCTCCCTGGTGTAATAAAATTCCTTTGATCACTCCCGACTTCCGGGCGATGCGCGCCATATCTACCAGCCTCTGGTAAGGATTACCGTCGTATGCTTTAACGGTATTCTTTAACCAATCAGGCGAACCATCCACGTAAGACTGAAAATTATCTTTGTCGAACAACTCTATTTTACAGCCGCCAACAGATACATTAATGACGCCAACGGTAATATTTTGAGGTAAATGCTCCAGCATCGTTCTTCCGAAATAGTCAGCCGGCGTGAGCCCTGTATAACAACGTGCCAACGGCGGTAAAGCAGTATACCAGTTTCCCTGCTTTCTGCCCCTGTTATCACAGTCTACGGCAGCCAGCACCTTAAATCTGTCGCTAACACCTGCGCTGTCTTCAGCCTGTGGCCGGGCATGCCCTTCCATATTGGATTGCCCGAGACATAAATAGATATGAAAGTTTTTATCCTGTGCTGTTAAAACATTTACTGCTAGGAGTAAGGTCAACAGGAATACCCCTCTTTTGCTGTTTTTTGAGAATGTCTTCATTGTTTTTATTTAAATAATAACTGAGAAAATTGATACAGATTGTTACGCCATACGGGCCATGTATGACCACCAGGATGCTCACTATAGGTATATTTGATACCCAGCTCATCGAATCGTGCCAACATGGCTTTACAATTATTGAAAGCAATATCTTCTTTTCCACCCATAGCGATCCAGAAACTCCGCACATTCGAATTAATGGCAGCTGCATTGGCCTTCATAAAATCATACTGCGGTGCCGACAACTCCGGCTGATTGGCCCACCATCCCGAGCTGAATACACCGATATATCCAAATTGATCATGATTCCTGATACCCGTATGCAGGGTTTGCAAACCGCCCATCGACAATCCCGCCAATGCTCGATTGGCCGCGCCTTCGGCAACGCGGTAATTTTTTTCTATAAACGGAATAACCGAACGCATCAGTTCATTTTCGAAGGTTCGCAAAGCGCGATCATTGAAAGCGGCGCCGGTGTTGAAATTACCATCAGCCATTACTATTAACATAGGACGTGCTTTGTTTTCGGCAATCAGGTTATCCAGGATTAAATCGGCTTTGCCCTGGGTAGCCCATCCCCGTTCGTCTTCGCCACCTCCATGTTGTAAATAAAGAACCGGGTATTTTGCGGTTACATTTTGATCGTAACCTGGTGGTGTGTAGATGTATAATTGCCGCCAGCTGTTGCTTATTGGAGAGAAATATTTTTTGATCCTGATATCACCATGATCAACATCTTTTAATGCATAATAGTGATCGCCTTGAAAAGGGATTTCTATACCGGAGGCCATGCGCCCTATCCCGTAAAAAGTTTCGCTGGCCGGATCGGCAACGGGCAAGTCATCTATTAATAACGAATAATAATTAAACCCCGGATTTACCGGCTCTGTAGTAACAGACCAAACACCATCTGCACCTTTCACCATGTCGTATTTCCGTCCGAGATCCACCTGTACTTTTAGGGCACCGGGGGCCTTGGTACGGAATACAACACGCCGGTCTGCCATCACCTGTGGATAGGATGCAGACCGTATGTTGGTTGCAGCCCTCTCACCCAGCACTGTGTATTGGGGAAACACTGATGGATCCACCGGTTTGAACAAAAACTGTGAGAACATATACAGGTCGTTCTTCCACACTTTAAAATCGTGCCCACCCGGTTCTATATAATAAATATGAGGTACGCCATTCGCCTTCATATAGTCTGCAGTTCGTTTAGAATTCCGTATTAAACCATCCTGATCGCCGCAGGATATCCAAAGCAGCTTCAACAAGCGCTTTGCTTTATCAGCATCAGGCAAAAGTTCCTTAGGTTGTTTGGTATTGGGTGCTGAAGAGAACCCGCCTATCCAGGCAAACTGATCGAGGTTGCCTAAACCAAAATTCAGCGATTGTCCGCCGCCCATGGATAAGCCTGCCAATGCCCTGTTCCCGCGGTCTTTTAGTACCGGATATTTCTTTTCAATGAAAGGAATCAGGTCATTCAACAGATCCTTTTCGAAAACGGCAAATGAAGCCGACTTTTCCTGTTGGGTGGTTTCCTTGCTATTCCAGCGATCGTCCTTCAGGGCACGTCCATTGGGTAATACCACCATCATAGGTTGTATCCTCCCTGCGGCAAAAAGATTGTCCAGTATTATATGAGGTACACCCTGGTTGAACCATTCTTTTTCATCTCCTCCTATTCCGTGTAGCAGGTACAACACCGGCAGCTTTTGTTTTTTTGAGGCCCCGGGAGTGGTATACACCAGGGCCCGCCGGTTACTACCCACCGTTCTGGAGGGATAGATGATGGTATCTATTTTCCCTTTGGGCTGATTAATCCTTAGCTGGTCAAATCCGGCAGGTGCCGTCAATTCAATATCCTGTGCCCGTACAACCGACGATGCTATCAGAATGGTAACTGATACTATATATTTTTTAAAAATGCTGCATGTTATTATAATATGCCTCATAGTGTTGAATTATCATTTTTATTTCTCTACTGCTTTGTTGTCAACCGGGACAGGAAAAAACCGGTCATAATTTTGAAATACTGATCGGTAAACATTCCCGGGCCATGCTGGCCGCCATCTACCAAAACATATTGTGATGGCACTTTGGCCTTTTGCAATGCATGGTATAACCATTCACTCTGGCAGGCAGGCACCACCACATCCCTGTCTCCATGAAGAATTAAGAAAGGAGGTGTTTTTTTATCAATGTAAATAGAAGGATCCAGCAATGCACATTTGTCATAATTATCATCTACTTTTCCACCAATAAGCACTTCTTCAGGAGTATTGGGCTGACGAGTATCTTTACCCCGGCATGAGTCTATCACCCACAAATTTGTAGGACCAAACCAGTCTACCACCGCATCTACCTTACTGCTATACCCTGTATAATTACCCAGGCCGCCCTCTATGTCCTGTGTCACTTTGCCAACGGTAAAGTTTTTAACGGTACCCGAAGTACCGGCCAGCGCTGCCAGGTGTCCACCTGATGAGTATCCTGTAATTCCAATAAAAGAGGTATCCAGGTTATACTGTTGCGCCTGGCCCCGTATAAACCTTATCGCTGCTTTTATATCATTAATCTGTGCCGGAAATTTTGCCTCATTACTCGACCGATGGTTGGGCGCCACTACTGCAAAACCAGCGTCCAGCAAAGGCTTTGCCATTGTTTGGGTAGCCGCATTCTTTAAATTATTGCCAAACCATGCGCTTCCGTAAATCACTACTATAACAGGGTAAGATTTCTTTTTTGCCTGGGGTATATAAATATCCAGATCATGATAGAACTTGCCATCATCTGCATAATTTACATCCTTATATACCTTTGAATAAGTAACCTGTGCCAACACGCCGGTGGCAACGAGCAAGGATAAGAAAGTGATATAGATCTTCATTGAAATGGGCTACTTTTTAAATAACAAAGGCGCAAATTCATACAAACTTCTTCTCCAGGAATGCCACTCATGGCCGGTTTCGGGCGATACATAAGACACTCCCCTGATACCTGTTTTATTCCATTCTTCAGCGGCTGCCGGAATACGGGACGCACCACCTTCTTTACCACCGAAGCTCATAAACACCAGCGTCCCGTTCTTCTTAAATGCATTGATATCGGTAATTTCAGAAGGCACAAAAGTGCCGCTGCTAAACAGGCCTACATAAGCAAACTTATCAGGATTAGATATAACAATAGAACGGGTTTGCATACCGCCCATCGAAAGGCCGGCCATGGCACGGTTCTCCGTATTGGCTATAACCCGATAATTCGCTTCTATGTAAGGTATCAGGTCGTTGAACAATACCTTCTCAAATTCAGCGGCAAAGTTCATTCCGCCGCCAGGCCTGGGTGCGTTACCTGGCGCGTTCTGAGGCTGCGCAGGAGGAGCCGACGGCCGACGCATGCCACCAAGATTTACGCTGCTGTTTTCCATTACAATAATAAAGGGCTTCGCCTTGCCTTCGGCTATCAGGTTATCCATAATTAGCCCGGCATAGCCCTGGCTCCCCCACCCGGTTTCGTTTTCCCCCATACCATGTTGCAGGTACAATACCGGGTACTTTTTGGCCGTTTCCTTTTCGTACCCGGGGGGTGTATAAATATAAACCGGGCGCATACGGTTGGAAGATTTGGAAAAATAATAGCTTTTGCGGAGATCACCGTGCGGTACATTCTTTAACGCAAAAAAAGCAGAATCAGCAGCCGGTATTTCAATACCACTGCCCCAGCGACTGGCCCCGTAATAGTACAGGCTCCCGGGATCAGGAACCGAAGCTCCATCCACATTCAACTGGTAGTAATGAAATCCTACATCCTGGGGAGCCGATTCACCTGTCCAGATTCCCGCTGTATCTTTTTGGAGATCATATTTCTTACCGCCGATATCCAGTTGCACCAGGCTGGCCTGCGGAGCAGCAATACTGACCCTCACAACACCCTGGCTATTCACCTGGGGAAATTGCTTGCCCTGTTGCGTAGTCGATGACACTTTAAAATCCCCGGTAGTCGATTGCGCAGTTACAACAGTACCGGCCAATGCCGCAACCATTAAAAGGGAAAAATATTTTTTATTCACGGGCGAGTTTTATATTATTAAAAGATACTGGAAGTTGGTATACGTTATTTATTAAACAACAGGGGCGCCAGCTCCTTTAAGCTTCTGCGCCAGGTTTGAAATTCGTGCGCGGTATTAGGAGATATATAGGAAACACTATTGAAACCTGCAGCCTTCAATTCTTCCGCTGCCTTCTTCACACCGTCAGGGTTCTCTTTGCTGCCGCAACTTAAAAAGACTAATTTTACTTTTGATTTATCTTTTATATCAGCAGGTGCATAGGTTCCCCCGCTCAATAAGGCGTAATGAGAAAACACATCGGGGTTAGCCAGGGTAACCATTTTAGTTTCCATGCCTCCCATTGACAGGCCAGCCATCGCCCTGTTGGGCTGGTCGGCCTTCGTACGGAAATTGGCATCTATATAAGGGATCAGTTCTTTCACCAATACCGTTTCGAATGAGTCTATTTTAAAATCCCTGATACGCCCCCATTTAATTTCATTGGTCATACCATAGGTCATAACAATAATGAAGGGTTTGATTTTTCCTTCGGCAATCAGGTTATCCATAATCAGGTGAGCCAGGCCCTGGTTGGTCCAGGCGGTTTCATCTTCTCCCCAACCGTGCTGCAGGTACAATACGGGATAACGGCTGTTCAGATCTTTGCTGTAACCCGGGGGTGTATAAACATAAGCCCGGCGGGAAGTTTGCGTGCTTTTCGAAGGAAAAAGAATTTGAGAAACATGGCCATGTGGCACCTCTTTCAAAGCGTAAAAATCCTGGTCCCGGGCGGGTATTTCAATACCGCTCTCCCAACGTGTTGATCCAAAAAAGTTCAACGCGCCGGGGTCATTAAACCTGCCTCCATCTACCGTAAGATTATAATAGTGAAACCCTTCATCCATGGGTCCCTCGGTGGTTCCGGTAAAAAAACCGTCAGCTCCTTTTGTCAAAACAGTACCTCCTCTTCCACCTAATCCCAAACTCACTTTAACACTATCAGCTGCCGGGGCATGCACCCTGAAACGCGCATAGCCCTGGGAGTTTACCTGTGGATAGGCCTGCCCCGGTTGATTAAAACGGGAGGGCTTAAAATCTTCTTTTATTGCCTGAGCCATTAACAAGCCACCGGAAAAAGTGGCTGCTAAAAGCAGAGATGTCATTTTCTTATTCATAATGGCCTGTTTGATTTATTTAAAAAGCAATGATGCAAATTGATGGAGGCACCGGCGCCAGGTTAACCATTCATGCGCGGTTCCTTCTGACACATAATATTGATATTTCACACCGGTCTGATCCAGCATGGATCTAAAAGCGCCGATCGAAGCGGGAAAAGGCACCGGCTCTTTGGTTCCGGCACCCAGCCAAAGCAACTTCAATTGCCTGTTAAGTGAATGGGCGTCTTTAAATGCACCATTCATAAAGGAGGACACATCGATTGGATCTGTCTTAGGATAATTAGCGGTACCGCTGAAAGCGCCCAGGTAAGCAAATTGGTCCAGGTTCTTCATAACAATTTGCATTGCTTGGTTAGCACCCATTGATAGTCCGGCCATTGCCCGGTTGTCTCTATCAGCGATTGTGCTGTAGCTCTTATCAATCATCGGGATCACCTCGTTGATCAACACCTGCTCAAACGGGAATGGGCCCGTAGGTGTGGAATTAAACGGCTTATTGTCGCCCGACAATGTAGCATAGCCATTATCCATTACAACGATCATCGGCACTGCTTTTTTTTCTGCTATTAAGTTATCGAGGATCAGGTTGGCTTTTCCCTGAACCGGCCAACCTGTTTCATTTTCTCCGCTACCATGCTGGAGATATAATACCGGGTACCTTTTAGTTCTATTATTGTCGTATCCGGCAGGTGTATAGATAAAGCAACGGCGCCAGGTGTTAGTCAAATTTGAAAAGTAATGCTGTTCCCGCACTTGTCCGTGCGGTACCTGTTTAAGCTCATAAAAAGCCCTGTCTTTTGCCGGCACTTCTACAGCACTACCCCAGCGACCTGCTCCATAAAAATACAGGCTTCCCGGATCGGGCACGGCAGCACCATCAATGTTCAACTGGTAATAATGGAAGCCCTCATCCTGCGGGTCAGAATCGCCGGTCCAGGACCCGTCGGCGTTCTTTTTCAAATCGTACATTTTACCTCCTATATCAAGCTTAACCGACTGCGCTTGCGGCGCCATAATACCGGCGCGCACGCGTCCTTCACTATTCACCTGTGGAAACTTATGGCCGCTCTGAGTGGTTTCAGAAGGCTTGAAATCTTCCAGTACCGTCTGGCAGCAGCAGGCTCCCCAGGCAATAACAGCGAGGCATACAAATGATAACAGCCTGATATTATTCATTGCAGCATTATTAGAGTGGTATAAAAAAAGTATTTCAATTCATAACTATTTTGATACGCTTACTGCTGCGGTCTTCCTCCCCCAGGCCTGCCCCCAAAACCGTTAGGGTTTACTGCCGGCTCTACTGACATTTTCCGGTAGGCATCAAAACTTGCAGTGTCAACCGGCTTAAACAATAATTGCGAGTACATATACAGGCCGTTTTTCCAATGTTTAAAATCGTGGTTGCCCGGTTCAATGTAGTAGATATGGGGCACCCCTTTTTCCTCGAAATAATCATGTGTACGCTTGCTAAAGCCAATCAGCCCATCACTGGCACCACAAGAAATAAATAACAACTTTAGTTGCTGCTTTGCTTTCTCAGGATCCGGCAATAATTCCTGCGCGGGTTTGGTATTGGGAGCAGATGAAAAGCCTCCTACCCATGCAAATTTGTCCAGGTTGCCTAATCCGAAATTCAAAGATTGGCCGCCGCCCATTGATAAGCCGGCAATAGCACGGCTTTCCCGGCTTGCAATTACAGGGTAGCTTTTCTCTATAAAAGGGATCAGGTCATCTATCAGGTCTCTTTCAAAAGTGGCAAATGCCTGTACTTTTGCCGGCTCCATAATATTCCCGCCTGCTCGGTCATCCTTCATAGCTCTGCCGTTGGGCATTACAACAATCATGGGCACTGTTTTCCCGTCTGCTATCAAATTATCCAGGATCACCTGCGGTGTGCCGCCATTTAACCATTCGAACTCATCGCCTCCAATGCCATGCAGCAGGTAAAGTACCGGGTACTTCTTCTCTTTTGAAAAGCCCGGCGGGGTATAAATAGTTACCTTCCTGTCTACGCCAACCGTTTTTGACGGATAGCTTATTGTTTCCACTTTACCTTTAGCTACGGATGGGCGAACCACATCAAAGCCCGGCGAGGCGGGCTGCACTGCATTTTGGGCAAAGGAGTTGCCGCCAATTGTAGCTAAACAGAAAAAAGAAATGATTATTTTTTTCATTATTTTGTTTTTAAAAAGATAACCTGAATGATGAGATGCTTTCGGGCGAAATACGAACCCTGACAGATTTTTTATCATTGCTGATGCTATTGTCCAGCGCTGTCATGTTCTTTACTGAAGTTGTTTCAACAGCCGAAACCGAGGAGATCACTGAAGGAACCGCAAAATCAATTATTTTTGCGGAAGCTCCCCTATTAATTAATACTACAGTTATATCATTTGTGCCCTCATAAGCAGTAATCAGGAAGCTGGGCTTACCTGCAGTATACTGCGCCGATGCGATATTGCTGCCAGGATTCACTTCAATCCTTGTTCTTCCCGTTGCATATTTAGCATAGTGAGAGATAATATAACCTCTTTTGGTAATCTCTCCGTTGGCGTGCATGTACCAGGCCGCAGGGTTATTGGCATCTTTATCTTCACCAATAAATCCATAATATCGTTTCAGATACCAGTACACATAGGCATTCATATTATTGCTCATGCAATCATGTAATTCTTCTGCCAAAGTTGTTTTCAATGATGGCAACCATTCCCAGTCGTACTTCCACGAAAAGGTCCAGTTGCGCAATTCACTGCTAGTGGGCTGTTTGTCAAATTCTTCATTAAACAGGTGTTCGGTAACCCATACTTCTTTGTTATGCTGTTTTGCCAGCGGATAATTGGAAACCATTGTTCTGAAATTGAAACCATATAAATGCGTGGCAACAATGTCAAAGTTGTTCGATACCTGCGGATCGTTCAATAAGATATCAGTATAATCTTTCCTGAACTGAACCGTTTCGCCGGCCATTAATTTTGCACCCACCGAACGACCATGCCCTTTAACAAAATCCCGCATTTGTTCGGGGCTGTAAGAACACCCATCATACCCTACTTTATAGTCTGGCTCATTCTGCACTGACACAGCTTCGATTTCTATTCCTTCCCCCCTATAAAAGTTTACATATGATTTGATGTGTGCAGCAAAAGCGGCATAGTTTTCGGGTAACAGATATTCCCCGTTTTGATTGCCGTTGGTATTGGAAGATTTTAACTGGGTTGGTGGTGTCCACGGAGAGGCAAACAAAATAGCCCCGTGTTGCCGGGCTCTTTTTGCAACGGCCACCTCTCGGCTCCAGTTAGCGGCATTTGGATAAAGCATGAGCCTTCCTATATTTAAGCCTATCCCGTTCGGGCCATACAGCTGATCTATATCCTGTAACGATAATTGTGTATTACCCGTCCAGGACGGATTGATCATCCCGCCAAAACCCGTCACTTTCTGGTACTTAACACCCGGGTTAATGGTTACTTTATCACCCCCGGAAAGCGGCATTTGTGTCAGCACCATTTTTTCTTCTCTTCCGGTAGTATGATCTTTTAGAATAATATCCTGATAACGCGCCTGCTCGCCTAAGTGAGCTTTGAGTCGTACATACAGGCTACCGGCTATCGACCGATCATTGGCACTTCCACCGCTATCACGGGAAAAACCCGTGATAAAGCCGCCTGGCTGTGTTGTAACACTCCAATCGGTGCCCGACCAGCGTATTCCAATGCTTACACTATCCTGGTCGGCCCCCGCTGTAATGGCGCTATTAACAAAAGTTGCATATGATTTCCCGGCTCCTGTTTCTTTGGCCTCTTTCTCCTTGGTGCATGAGGCCCAAAAGAAAAGTCCGCAGCAAAACAGCAATAACCCAATTGTAGCCCCCTGAGCCAAAGCATGTTTAAGATCTTTATTTTCCTGATACTTTTTCATTAAGAAATTTTAAGGCAACACTTTTGCTTGTTTCAATAAGCACGTGAACCACTGGAACACCCAGCGAAATCAGCAATCGATGCAATAATTATCAAAATGACAATTATAATGCTAAAATAACGATTATAGCCGAAAAAATGATATCGGTTGCATTATTTTTTTGTCTGAAGAGATATTGAGCTGACCCAAGCAGCAAAGGGTCCTTTCTTCATTTAAAACCAATCATTAAAGTAATCGGTTTAACTCAATGTTACTGCACCTCAAAGTATGTTATTCCAACGCCCGGAGCTCCTCCCGAAGAAAGCCCCTGTACCACCACAGCGTATCGCCCCGGCAAATCGGAAGTATAAAAATTACTTTTAAAAGCAGTTTTTCCGTTTAAGAAGATACCGGGCTCCCATTGCAGTACATTCCGGAAGTCGGGCAGGTGGCTTTCAAACTGATCATTGGTTTCGTAAATGGGAGTATAAAATTCACGATGCAGCTGCAAGCCCTCATAGTTGATTATAAGCGTGCTTTCTGCAAAATCATAATTTGTAAGCGCGGGCTTGTATGTTTTCCAGTTCAGAATGCCGTCAAACACCGAATTGCCCAGAATATATTGCTGCGCTACTACATCCAGGCTATATACCTTTAAAGGATCCAGGTCAAAAAAACGGGTGAAATTAAACACCGGGACGCCGTCTAAAAGATTTAAAGGCGCATTGGGAAAGTATTCTTTTTTTTGAGAATTGATGACATGCAAATGCACTTGCTTATTTTTCATACGCACATCCACAATTGATACAAATTCGCGCATCACCTCCTCCAACGTTGTAAACCGGGTGTATTTTTCCAGGTTATAATTGTAATCGGCGTTGCCATAAAATGCTGACGAATCAATAAATGCAGGCAACACTGAGCGTTGTAATGATTCTATATTGTAAATATTCTGTACCTGCATTCCAATATGCTGATCCAAAATAGTTGTAGCATACTTTAAAGGATTCAAAAATTCCCTAAACGGAGCCTTAGTATAATTTTTGCTAAAAGGTTCATCGATCGTAAATGCCAGATTCGCGGCATCCTGCGCCTGCACGATAAGGTAATTACTGCCGAAGAAATTATTGATATCGGCTTTGATATAACCATCCTTATCGCTCAAAGCCGTCTTAAACAACGTAATTGGCGAGGGTGCGGCAATAAATGCCGTTGTGGCAGGAGCTGCCGCTCTTGTGCCTTTATGGAGTACTTTGCCCGTAATAATATGCCCCTGCAATTCGGGAACAAATTCAGGCGACCGTCTTTTCGCACTTAACACAATGTCCCAATTAAACCTGCGCCAACCTTGTGTCAGCAATAAGAGATCGAGCGCCTGTTTTGACCGGTCGTCATTTGCCGAAAAATAATATCCCGGATTCTCGAGTTGCCCTTTTATTTCAGAACCCAGCAAGAGATAAGATGCTATATTTAAATCCGGAAGGTGCTGAAGGGAATCCAGCTTAAAAACAGTCATTGATAAGGAAGCGCTATCTTGAAAAGGCAAACCGCTATCAGCAGATATCGAAATATCAACTTTTTTTCGTGTAGGATAACTCGGCTGATCTGTTTCGATTTTTAGATCCATTAGCACCGATGGGCGCTTGAATACAATCCGTTCACAAAGCGGTACGGCGTTCTGATTAAAGACTGTTATGGTTGATACACCACCGGGTAACGAAGACTTTTCAATAACCCAATCAACTTTACCATTTCGAATGTCAACCACCTTACTGCTTTGAGGAATCCCTTTTGAATGAACCAGAACGTATAACTTATCATTGCCTCTTGAGCGTAGTTGTATATTAAAGCTGCTTTCCTTATCTGTTACCTGCATTACCACCCCCTCATTATATATGGCCGGTAATTCCCGGATAAAAGGTTTTCCGGAAGGAGGCACTATAGCAACTGTATAATGTTGCCCCTCCAACGGCGTAAAGTTAAACGTTCCTGCCCCATTGTGAACAGGGGCAAATTGCTGTATAGTGTCGGCCCCCGAAATCAGGTAACCTGTAAAACGAAGCCCGGAGCCGGCATTGTCATACAATTTAAATGCAACCCTGTTATCTACTCCCGACAATAGATTCCCCCCTTCGGGAAAAAGGCCGACTTTGATTGTAGGGCGACGACCGCTTTCAGCACTGCTAACGGCGGGTAACTTATTTATATTAAGGATGGAGATACATTTTTCGAAAAATCCGTTTGCATCAAAATTCTTCATCCAGCGGCTGTATGCGCGTAATTTGTAAGTACCTGAATTAACAGATTGCGGAATGTAAAAAGAGCCATTACCGGTAGCCCCGTTCATAGCAATCTTTGCCTGCAACACAGGTTTGTTAGCCGTGTCTAAAATCTCAACATAACAGATTTTACTAAAACTCAACGGCCGGTTGGTTGCACCATCAACTGCATATATTTTAAACCACACCAGCTCTCCGCTTAAATAGTATTCTTTATCAGTATGAACAAACAGCTTTTCAGTAAGCGTACTATCCGAATAATTTTGAAGGAGCTTTGCAATATCACCCGTCGCCTGCTGTGACCTTCCCTGCCGTGCCATTAAAATAAAAGCGACGAATAAGCAGCTGGTAAAAACAAACTTTTTCATTTTATAGATATTTTCAAGAAATAACCCCTTCAAAGTGCGGGTACGAATGCTTATTTAGTTGGGCCAAAAGGCGGGTTTAGTAGTAGTTGCATTATTTAAACGACAATCGACACATTGCGGGGGCGCCGCGGCATACCTTCTTATTTCAAGAGTTTTCGGATGAACAGAATCTACAGTAGTGGGTACCAAAGCAGCGCCATATTTTGCAATACTATCGGGATTATTGGCAATTACCAATTGATAGCAAAGGTCCATGTAATCCCAACTTTTCAATTCCTCTCTTTTTAGTATGATACGTTTTTCCTTTTGTTGGGTCACTTCTATAAAGCCAATCACCGTTTCGGCAGGATTACTTACACAGCGAATGTTACCACGCAAAAGTGACGGCTGCGGGTCAAAAACAGAACCAAGTTGCTCAGAATTTTTTTTTATCATTTGCCTGAAATTATAAGCCTCACTGCTTAATTTGTATTGCTTTACCAACAAGCTGTATACTACCTGCATCTTTTCGGAACCTGCTTGTACGAAATGAACAGGCGCCGAGATTACGTCTTTGGTTAATTTTTCGGTCGACCCCAAGAGCGTCGTCCTGGACCGGCCCGTTGCCCAGCACCTGCGCATGGTGGTGTCGGCCCGTTCATCAGCAAACTTATAACCTACGCCTGTAATGCGATTCTGCCCGTCATATAAATATTGCAGCGTGGGCAGGTAACGCGACTGAGTTTCCCAGGTATCCTCAAACATCCATTGATAATACCGCGACGCGTTGGATTCATCATGTGTATGTACAGAAAAGTCAATACCGTTGCTGCCCTGTTGCCAGCTGATGCTATCTATATCGGGCGTTTGCTGCACTATTGTGTAAGCCGACTCATATTGTTTACCTTTCGCCCGGATCGCTATACGATATTTCTTCTTAGGATCAATCTGAATGTAGGAAGCAATGTACACGCCTTCCGATACTTCCTGTAAAGGATAATGCTCATTAGCATCGCTCTGAACTGAAACAATTGCATCTTTTTCCATGATCTCTGAAGGAGTTTCGGTTAGCCGGGTGGTACGCGACAACCTGATTTCTGTTGGAGCCTCACCATTACTGATAAAGCCGCTTACTACCAAGTATCCTGTATCGGGCATGGTATAGTTCGCAAAATACCGGTCTCTGCATCCATAAAACAGGGCAGCGCTAAAAAGAAGGATCACTATTTTTTTTGCTGTGAGCATGTGCATAATTTTTGAATAAGGCTATGCGATATCGACCTGTTAAAATTTGATATTAAAATTGATGAACGGGATCGCCGTTCCGAATATGGAAAGCTTATAGCCATTAACTACGCCGTTCTGAGATACATAATAAACAGAAAACGGGTTACGCCTTCCCGTAAGATTATAAACACCAATTGTCCATGAATTATGCGTTTTTTGAGTCACCTTATGATTACCCTCAATATTCATTGAAAAATCTGTGCGGAAGTAATCGGGTATGCGATAGGCATTCCTATCTGCATATAAAGTTCTCATACCGCCATCATAATAAAACCTGCCTATGGGCAGTGTAATAGGACGGCCGGTGCTGTAAGTAGTATTTAGAGAAAAGCTTAACCGGTGGGAAACCTTATAGTTGCCTACAAAAGTAAGATCATGCGGTTTATCGTAACTAGCCGGGTAATACCGTCCTTCATTGATCACTTCCCCATTCATCGGATTATCTGCCTTTAATAAAATACGGCTATAGGTATAACTGATCCATCCGTTTAACTTACCCGCAGTTTTCCTCACTAAGAACTCAAGTCCATAGGCTTTACCCATCGTTGTTAAAACATCTGTTTCAACATGGGGGTTTAGTATCAAAACGGCTCCGCTCTTAAAATCGAGATAATCTTTAATTCTTTTATAGTACCCTTCTACAGATAGCTCTACTGTATTCGAGGCTAGGGTTTTGTACACCCCTATTGAAAACTGATCCCCAAACTGCGGCCGGATATTAGGATCACTTAACTTCCATATATCAGTAGGAGCCATTGCCGTTGTATTGGAAAGCATGTGAATATACTGCCTTAAGCTATTGTAGCCCGCTTTAACTGAAAATGTTGAAGTAATTAATTGCCTGAGCCCTACCCTTACTTCAGGGCCCTGGTAGGTGTTGATTATTTTGTTTTTCGAGTAAACAGTAGTGCCCGAAATATTTTCTTCGCGCCTGGGAACGCCGGCCGGGTAATTATTGACGGTATAAGGGCCTAAATATCCGTACAAAGAGTAGCGCAAGCCGGCATCAAGCATGAGTTGTGGCGTAATTTTTAAATTATCACTTAAATAAAGTGCCGTTTCAAAAGCCTGTTCGGCAGGCATGGAGACCGCTGCAATCAACGACTCGCTTCCGGCCGGGCGGAAGTTTCCCGAATTCAATTTATGCAGGGTGGCACTAACACCCAGCTCCAGGGTATGTTTATTATTGATGGTATAGGTGAAATGCGGCCGGAAATAAGTTTGTACGATATTGAAGTCAAGCGTATATGCATTAAGCGGGTCTCCCCCACCTTCTATGCTATATGCATAACGGTCGTGACCGCCTGTGATTACAGCATAGAACCGTGGATTAAATGTATGCTTCCATTTTAATGAAATGTTCTGATTCCTGTAATGAAAGAACGTATCGGTATTTAAATTGAAGCGATCACGACTCATATAAGCGGTAAGATGGATGCTGTTACGATCATTAAACTCGTGGTTAACAATAGCATTAAGATCATAAAAAGAGGCCTTACTGTTTTTGTATTCCTGAGGTAATTGCTTCAACAGCCAATCTGCGTAAGTGGTGCGACCAGCCAATATATAAGATGATTTATCTTTAGCCAGAGGGCCTTCAACTTGCAGGCGGCTTGTAAGCAAGCCGATGCCTGCGGCTCCTTCAAACTTTTTTTTGTTCCCTTCGCGGCTGTTTATATTAACTACAGATGACAGCCGGCCACCGTACCTGGCAGGAATACTTCCTTTAAAAAGCTCTACATCTTTAACCACTTCGGGATTAAAAGCCGAAAACATACCAAAAAAATGAGAAGGATTATAAACGTTGGCTTCGTTAAATAATATAAGATTCTGATCTGCAGCGCCGCCTCTTACGTTGAGGCCGGTACTTGCCTCGCCTACCGTTTTCACACCCGGAGTTGTGAGTAACACCCGCATGATATCTGCCTCTCCAAAGACCACCGGAACCTGCTTTATTGTTTTAATATCCAGCTTCTGCACCCCTAACTGTGCCGTACGCAGGTTGCTCATTTTTTGAGCAGACACCATTACATTCTTCAAAGTCATGATACGGGGCTGCATGTTTACATTTAATGTTCCATTGCCATATACCAGGAGTTTTAACTGAACATCGTCCATTCCTATATTTTGTACGTTCAGTATGCTGGTATCCCTGGGAAGCATCAGCGTAAAAAAGCCAAACCGGTCTGTAACAGTATTGATATTGTTTCCTTCAACCTGAAGAGATGCTCCAACCACCGGCTCTCCGTTTCGAACGTCCCGTACATAGCCCCGAATTGAAAAATTGCCTGATCCCGTATATCCATTTTCTGAGCCGACGACATGCAGTTGTTCCTGGTCCTTTATAAATAACCTGCTGGTATCTCCAACGGAAAACACACCTGGGTGAATGGCTGTTCCCCCGTTATAAAACCAGTCGGGCAAGCTAGTTTGTACCATCTGCCCCTGTGAAATATATACATATCCTCGGCCATCTATGGAATAAACAAGAGAGGTATGCTTCAGCCCTCTTTCCAAAGCTGTATTCAAAGGCTCATTATTAAATGTTACCGTAATTTTTGAGGCACCCAGCTTCCGTGTATCATAATAAAAACGGTACCGGCTCTGCTTTTCCAACGCTTCCAGGAAGGTATGGATGTCAATATCTGTGTAGGCGCCCGACACAACGGGCAAAGGTGTTACCTGGCCTTTTACTATTACTGACAATAACATTAATGCTATTATCAGGCGCACCCGTTTTAAAAATCGTATATACGTTTTCTGCATCTGGTTTACTATCGGCTATAATTGATCGTAATACATGGCAACGGATTTCAAAACCGTCTGCATATCCTTTTTAACATTAAGCTTGCTGCTTTTTATATAGTTCTTTATTTCATCATTTTTGTAAGCTTGTAATAGGCTTTTTATAGTGGTTATTTTAAAACTTTGCCCACCCCGATATACATAATAAACACATTTGCCTGTCAAGCTGTGCCGTGTGGTATTTTCGCTTAAGTCCTGCGATAATTCTTTACTATGCCTTCCATACACAGCACTGTTCCGGCCGCTATAAACGACTTCATAAAATCCGGGACGTAATCCCTTTACAGGAGTATGAATTGCTGTAAACCTGTATGAAGCAAGATCGAACCAGGTAATATCCTTTAGTTGTACCTCAAAAATTTTATAATTAACCGGGTGCTGAATAAGCAATTTATCCTTATAAACATCATAGTTAATCAGCACATCGGTGTACAAAATATTATTGAATAAAATATTGCCTTTTACAAAATCTCTTGTGTTATTCCAAAAAGGCAAACTACCTGACACCGTATGCGTATAATCTACATACAAAGCACCGTTGAAAAGCGGAGCTTCCGCACCCATATATTGTTGATAATAGTTTTGAAAGGCTGCCTGTTTTTCAAAGGGTATGGCATTTTCACCTTGAACGCTTTGTGCATTCGCCGGACACATCCAGCTCCAAAACAAAACGGCTGCAACTATTTTTTTCATGTATAGCAAACTATAATGTTATAAAAAATAGCCCCCGGCCAAAACGCTACCGGGGGCCCTTAGTTAAAACAACAATTATTTATCCGAATCCTTGCCGGAAGAACTTATTGTCCTGCTTTTGCTTTTAATACATCTGCCACTGCTTTGTAAGAAAGCTTACGGGAGAGGTTTTCCCTCCAGATCCCAACGGGCTCGCCAGATCTCCAGGAGGAAGAAGTAGGCCTATCGAACGGACTCCAAAAAGTAATACCATAACGCTGACCGGCAGGTATCAATTCAAAATACTTTTCAAGTACATATTGGTACATCTGGGCCTGGGCTGTGTATTGGGCATCGGTTGCCTGCGGCGTTTTAATACCCCCTAAGCCAATATCGAGTTCAGAAATTTTAATCAATTTGCCTGTAGCTGCCAGCAAGCGGAAATGCGTTGCTATATTTTCCTTATTAGTATTAATATCAATATGCATTTGGCTGCCGATACCATCTACTTTAGCACCTTTGCTTTCAATATACTGTATATAGTTGATCAGGCCACGGCACTTATCAAGATTGTTCTCCAGATTGTAATCATTAATAAATAACTTGTCAGTAGCATTTACGTGCTGCCGCGCAATTTGAAAAGCAGTAACCGCATAGTCGTACCCCATATAGTCCTGCCAATAAAATTCTCCTGCGGCCAGTGTTTTTCCAATTCCTGTTTTAAGCTGAGCAGGATTGGCATCATCCATTGGCTCATTCACTACATCCCAGGCACTGACAACCGATTTACAGGTATCTACCATCCCTGCTATAAATGCATTTAAAGCGCCTGTGATAATCGTATTTTTCTCTGCTGCCGTTTTCTGGGCATTCCAGGAAATAACAATATTATCCATATAGTAGTTACCCGATCCGGTTCCTGAACCAAAAACCAATGTAAAACTGGTTAGTTCCTTTTCTTCAGCGGTGAGGTTCATATTGGCGATGGGGAGAATAACCTTGCCGCCGGTTAACCACTGGTTATCTGCGGCACCAAAACTGGACGGAGAGCCGTATACCGTTAAAGCCCTGTTATTGATACCCAGCCGCATACCAGAACCGAATAAACCGCCTGACCCGGGGGCCAGTATATCCAATGCCACCTGCGAGCAATTTCCCAGTTTAATTCCTGCAGGAAGAGTAACATCTATTTTAGGAAAGGATTGGTTGGCAGGTGTAGCCGCATTACCTATATGCAATACTTTACTACCACCGCCTTTAGGATCGAGCTCCACAACTGAAGTGCTGTTTCCCGTCATAGGGTATACTTTACCAATGTTGTCAGATTCAAAGTTGATGGTAGTGACACCGCTGGCTCCCGTTATCAGGCCATTCAGATAGGTAGAATTTTGTCCGGAATGCCAGGTAAGCGTATGTCCGTAAACAGACTTACCTGCACTTTTGGCCAGCGTCAAAAATCTTTTAACTCCAGTTAGGTCAAGAGAACCATCGGACAATACTACAGAGCCATGTTTCATCTCGTTTTCCAGAACCAATTCATCAAAGTTCCTGTCGGCAATACGGTAGCTTACGTCCTGGTTAACATAACCTGCTGAAGCAAGTGCCATCCCCAGCTTAAAGCCGGCATTAGCCGCCTTAATCGACTTCAATTCGGGGTAGGCATTAATTTCCTCCTGTACTACCACACTTTCAGGCTTATCAACCGAGGTATATTCGTCGGATGGAAATTTGGCACATGAAGCCAGCAATATTACTGCGGAAACAGAGTGTGCCACTGTTTTATTTATTTTAAACATGATATTTAAATAAGAGGTCAAATAAACTATTTACTTACCGGCGTAAACCATTCAGCTTTTACACCACGGTCGCGCATTACAAGGGTATCTTTAGTAATGATACTTCCATTAATCTGCCTGGTATTCGCTCCAGTACCAACGGTAATGCTATTATAATTTACCTGGTAGTTCAAATAAAGCGCATCCCTGTCTTTATTACCCCAGCTGTTTTTTTCCCCTCTTTTTACAAAGGATCCCGTGCCGGTTGCAGTAAAGCCCGGCGTTGATGAAGAAATAGCACAGTTGCCTGAATTATCGAACTTAAGGAGCAGTGTACATGTAAAGTTGTTGTTGTTATTATCCTGGAATACCACCGGGAATGCCAGCTCCGTTAAAGACTGGGTTGACAATTTATTTACCTGATCGCTCTCCACGTACTGGGCATGACGCGTAACGGATTTATTTACATCCCCCGTCATGGCATCGGTACCTCTGCGCAGGTAATTACCATGCCATTGATTTACAAATTTCACCGCATACAGCGTGAAATTTTTAGAAGACAGAATCGAATCTGCACCGTTAACAGAAGTGAGCTTTACAGGAATGACATAAGTGTTATTCACCGACCTGGGATCGTTGAAGAAAGCATCCGTTAATTGAACATCAACGCTTCCGGCAGACGCCCCGGATGGAATGATGATATGGTTGGCTGCGGTTGTATAATAGCTGGCCGGCATAGGCAACACTTCGCTGCCACCCGCACTAAACAACAATCCATTTCCAAGCAGAGTATTGTCAATGCTATATCCTATGTTAATATCATTCCTGGCCTTATATCCTCCGCCGAAGGCTGCAAAAATCTGGAACCTGTGCTGGTTGTCCAAAGTATTATCAACAGATACATCTTCCCCCAGGGTTATTGTTCTAACCGGATATTGGTACGCGAAGTAAACCGTCTGATAATCGAAATCAGGAAAGTCCCTGTCCCGATTACAACCTGCCAACATAGCGAGTAGAAAGATCAGTGGCAGTATTATAGTTTTCTTATTCATATGCTCTTTTTTTAGATTTCGGAAACTCTTTTTCATTTCACATTCTTTGTTTTTTACTACCATCCTTTATTTTGGATTAAAGCGTTAAATTTCAGCATCTCGCTGTTAGGTATGGGATTAGTAGTCATGAAGCTTGCGAAATCCCTGGTTTCTACATTGATATAATTGTAAGCACCGCCGGTAATACTCACTCCTTTTGCGGTTTCCGTTAAGTTTTCTTTCCAGCGACGCAAATCCCAGAAACGGATATCTTCGAAACACAATTCCAAACGGCGTTCATTCCTGATCAGCTTTCTCATTTCATCCTTATTGTTCTTAACCAGCTCCAGGTATGCGTCGCCATTAGCAAGGCCGATACCGGCCCTCCTGCGTATAGCTTTAATTACATCATAAGCAGAGTAAGCATGCCCTCCGTTCCCCAGAGGTCCCCATGCTTCGTTAGCGGCTTCAGCATAATTCAAAAAAATCTCGGTATAACGAACAATAGGTTTAACATGTCGCTGGCCGCTGGTAGTAGTAGAGGTAAATGTCACCCGGCTATGCATTAACTTTTTAAGATAGTATCCTGTACGTGTGGAAGTAGCCTGTTTCAACAGGCCATCGTTGGTGGGCCCGTCTGCAGCTGTATTAATGGCGGTGGTACTAGACGATAAAGTACCTCCGTTAACAAGGATAAACATTTTGAGGCGTGGGTCGCGGTTGCTGTAAGGATCTGAAGGATTGTAACCACTTGTAGCATCCGTAATAGGATAGCCGTTCAAAGCAGGAAAGGCATCTACCAGGTTTTGAGTAGGGTTGATGCGGCCGTTGCCGAACATCGTAGGCGGATAATTATCCCTTTCCAAACCCGAGGCGTTGTCCTCCCAGCTGGCCCTCCAAAGTATTTCCGGGGGATTCACACCTACAGATAAGCCATTGATCTGGTCGGCAATTGCCGGCGTTCCTCCGTACCATTCTAACCCTGTTGCCGCCAGGCCGCTTGGTCCGTTAATCAGGTCGAGAATAGCTGCTGCATCATGCGCAGCATTTTCCCAGGTTGTGGTATTACCCGAACTGAAGGCAGGGCTTGCGGCAATAATGGACGTTTTTGCTTTTACTGCCATTGCAATTCTGCCGCTCAGAAGTCCTCCCCTGAAGTTATTACCGTAAACCCGGTTATAATCTGTTCTTGCCACATTGCCAAATTTTGCAGGAACCGTCCCTCCTTCGGCAATATCACCGTAATCGAAGGGCAAAAGAAAGGATGCAGAATCCAGGTCTTTATAAATTTGCTGGAGACATTCTTCGTAAGTAGCTCGTGGAACGTTAAAGTTCGCCAACGGATCCTGGAAGCTCAAAAACAATGGCACACCCAGCATCTGGCCATTTGCAGCCTCCCCGCCAAATAACCGAAGCAAGTCAGAATAAAATACCGCGCGTAAACCATATGCTTCACCACGAATACGTCTTCTAAACAATTCAGCAATATTCGGATCCACCGCCCACTGCACCTCATTTACCTTCTCCAACATCTGGTTAATATATTGTATCGCATGATACCCGTTGGTCCAGCGATTAAATCCGAAAGGAATAAATAACGGCGACCATAAGCCCTGGGTGATCCTGAGATATTCATTATTAAAGTCATTGGAAACCGCATTATCGGTTGCCACATCAGAATGATACCAGCCGGTGTTAGGTATACGCGTATATGCATTTCCAATGAGCCCGTACATAAACCTGGCCTGGCTTGGCATTAACGCATTAGGATCATCTACCTGGCGGTTGTTTTCAATTGCAGGCTCAAACAAATCCCTCTTGCATCCTGCCCCGAGTAAAAGGACCGTTACAATAGCCGTTAATAATACTTTATTCATAATAAGTTGCTTTTAACTTTTACTAACATTAATTTTCTTTAAAACAACGCCCGAACGCCGAAATTGTAGAAACGGGTTTGAGGAGTGCCGCCTACATTCATCTCCATCAGCTCGCGTTCTTTGGCTATTGTCAGCAAATTGGCACCACTTAAATAAACATTCAACTCTTTCATGAAATTGCTTTTTTTAATGGCACTTGAAAGATCATAAGTAACCTGCACCTTTGCCAGATCAAAACGGTTGGCTTTATACATCCAGAAGTCGGAGGTAACAAAATTGTGAGCCTTGCTTTGCGTAGTTAGCCTTGGATAAGTAGCTACATCTGCAGTTTCTGGCGTCCACCGGCCTCTTACTACCTTCGAGTACTTATCCTCTCCTCCTACCCAGAAATAGGATCCGTTTTTAACACCATCAGCACCGTACCTGCCTGTTCCCAAAGCAAAGAATGTAAGCTTCTTCCACTGGGCGGTAAAATGCATTCCAAGGTTAAACGGAGCCCCGTACCAGCCGCCTTTGCCTAATAGAACCTGGTCGTTTACATTAATGATGCCATCTCCGTTTTGATCCTTGTACTTTAAGTCACCCGGCTTTACGGTAACTCCTAAAGAATGCACAGGGGAATTCTTTATATCCTCCTGATCTTTGAAAAAACCTGCATTTTCGTATCCCCAAATACCATCCAGTATCTGTCCCTGCCTGTACAGGTAATCTTCATTTTGGATTTCAGTTCTTTTAACAGCTTTGGTTACATAATACGTACCGTTAAGTCCTAAGGTCATATTCACTTCCCCGAGCCTTTTCTTAAAAGTTGCGCCAAAATCAAACCCTGAGCGGCTTTCTATATCCCTGTTAACATTAGCGCCAAAAACAGAATTGCCGGCGTTAAACCAATTAGGATTAACTACTGCAGCCATCGTTGCAGCATTTACCAGAATATCAGTCATCCGGTTTGTAAAATAGCTGGCTTCCAGTTTAAGTAACTGCCGGAAAAATGATCCCTCAAAACCTGCCGTCAGGTTATAACGTTTCGGAAAAGTCATTTGCGGATTAGAACCGCCCCGCGCTTCGGTAATACGGCCTGAGTAGCCACCACCATCCCAACCCCACCAGGGACCGTTGTCATCCAGGCGATAATATCCCATGTACATAAAATAGTTAGCTATATCAATATCGGAATTAATATAACCCGCACTTGCCACTAATTTAAGATCATCAATAACCGAAGAGGACTTCAGGAATTCTTCTTTACTAAGACGCCAGCCTAAGGACAATGTTGGATTAAAAGCCTTCCTTTTTCCTTCAGGCAACTTGGCTGAATGAACCAGGGCGCCGCTAAAGTCAAACATGTATTTATCCCTGAAAATATATCCCAGCTGTAAGCCCAGGTTCACGCTACCTAATGCATGGTACTGACCGGAAGTAGTTTGCTGAAAACCGTTAGCCACCAGCAAACCTGTTATATGATGGTCGCCGGCTACCACATTATCATAATTGAAATAACTAGATAATGCCAGCGTTTGCCTGTAAACGGTACCACTTACATTTTGTACCCCATTGGCCACGTCCTGGCCGTACTGTGTGAGCATGGTTATGTAGTCTTTTCCTTCGTAGGTATACCAACCAGGCAGGGTACCTGATGCTCCGGTTCCTCCCGGTGAAAAAACCGCATAGGTATTGTTGTATGATTGGCTATAAGAAGTACGATAGTCGATAGCCATATCTGTCTGAAACTTCAGACCTTTAATAATATTGCGCAAATCGGCCCCCACGGATGGGTTGAATTGAAATTGCCTGCTGACAAACTGGTTATAGGCACCTGCATACATGGCAGCAAATGAATTGGTTTGCTCCAACTGTGTACCACCCAGGAAATACTTACCATCAATAAGATAATTGCTGTTCTTTAATAATCCCCATGATGCCAGATCATTTTCTTCGATATAGCTGAGCGGTATAAGAGGTGAGAACCGGTTGGGACGAACGGTAGCTGCATCAGCCCAGAAATTGGAGTTGGGACTACGATCATCATAGAAAGTGGCCTGCATATCTATTTTGCTGTATATAAACGGGTTGATCGTTATATCAATATTACCTCTAACGCTAAAACGATTGGTTCGGTCATTCTTTTTACCTTCTCCAAAATTCAGCATAGAACCAGCCGTATAATAGTTGATATTTGTATAATAACGCGCTCTTTCATTACCACCTGATATCTCGGCCGTAACATCATGCCTGTTAAAAGACCTCGTTACATATTCAGGAGCATAAAAGTTCAGATTGGGATAACGATAAGAATTCTTACCAGAGGAAAAATTATAAATTTCTGTTGGCGTAAATAACTCTGCCAGCCCATCGTTGCGGCGTGCTTCGTTATATAAGGTCATATACTCTGCAGACCCCAGGTATTCAGGAAAGCTCTTGGCCACATTCACACCGGTATTCAATGTCACATTTGTTTGACGATTATTGGCTTCTCCTCTTTTTGTGGTAATAAGTATAGCGCCTTTAGCTGCCTGGGTACCGTATAAAACTACGGCTGCTGCACTTTTTAAAAATGTAATCTGGTCAATTTCAGTAGGCAGCACATTATTGGCATCGCGGGGTACGCCATCAATTAATGTAAAGTAGCTTCCCATTCCCCACATGCTGTTTCCATTAAAACCCGGAACCAGGGCATCCATATGATCCAGGCTGTAGGTGGTGTAATTCTTTTTTATCAGCTCCTTCATATCAACGGCATTAACACCGCCAATAAGGTCTTTCTGGGCCTTTACGCGAAAGAGCACATTCACGTCATTGATAACATCCGAAGATGTCAACTCGATCTCAGTGAGTCCCGGCCCTGCTTTTACGTATCTTGTTTTATAACCTACAGCGGCTACACCCAGTTCAGTGTTGTAAGGCACTTTAATTTCGAATATCCCTTTTTCGTCTGTGGTTACTTCGTTGTCATCATCATCCACACTGCTTATTAAAGCACCTTGTAAAGGAACTTTCCCCGAACCATAAACTACAGCCTTTATGGTAACTTCAGAGGTTGCCTGCGCATTTAGCATAATGGGAAAAAGTGCTAATGCAGTAATCAGAACCCATCCTATTCTTAAATATTTCATTAGTTACTCGTTTAATAAATAATTACATGATCAATTTTACCATACTCACCCTACCATCCGGGATTCTGAGGGAACTCTGCATAAAGCATAACATCTACATTCCTCAGGGGGAGCCAATAATGCTTTTCAGAAAAATTCCGCTCCAGTATCACCTGTTCTCTAAGATTTACGACCCTGTTTTCTTTTGGATTAGTAGTTGAAAAGCCTGGCGCCCGATCAAATTCAAGAGAAGTCTTAACGGTATAAGGTTTTTGAATGAGCAGCCGCCAGCGACGCAGATCATTAAACCGATGTCCTTCAAACGAAAGCTCTACGGCACGTTCGCGCCGGTACTCACTCCTGAACGCATCCTGCGAACCTGTAAACTTGCCGGCCACATGTCCCACACCTGCACGGTCTCTTACGAAATTGATTGCATCTACCGCAGTTTTGCTATAATTAGGATCTTTACCCATTGGAGAATTATATCCTTCTGATGCAGCTTCGGCATACATGATATAAATGTCTGCCAGTCTCATATAAGGCAGATGTACATTAAGCGATTTGTTATAACTGGTTCCTAAATCATATTTATTACTCAACGGAGGGATAAATTTAAAAAGCAGGTAGCCGCTGCGGCTGCTGGTGGTTACGGGAACCCGGTAGTCGCCCCCTGAGTAAAGCGTAGCATACCTGTACTTCTCTTCATTTGCATTGGGTATACTTGCTTCAACCATTTTTCTCCCATCGTAAATGATATCATTGTAAAACCGGGGATCACGGTCTTTCCATGGCTGACTGGGATTATAACCCGACTCGTTGTCAGCCACAGCAGCGCTGTTGGCAGCGTTAATAGGTAATCCATTAGCCATACCATAATAGTTAACATAGTTAGCAGTCGGGAAAAATTTCACCTCACCCTCTCCAATCAGGAACTGGGGCTGGTACTGGCGGCTGGTTCCGTAATTAGAACTATTAGCGCTCCAATAGGGACCTCTGAAGATGGCTTCCTGTCCCTGCTCGGGCCCGCCTACTCTTCCACCAGGCATTGCCCAGTTTTCGAAGTTGGTATAAAAGTTCTTATAGTAGTATTGAAAAGGCAACAGCTTGTACTTGGTTCCGCCGGCATCAATAATATTGAGCAATTCGCCAAATGCAGCCGCTGCCTTTTTTGCGTAATCGGTATTATAATTCTGGTTGCCTGTTGACTCTCCATTCATCAATGGACTGGCCGCCCACAGATAGTTTTTACCAAGGTATCCCAGAGCCATGATTTTGTTGATACGCAGGTCATTTTTTCCCAGCGTTCTTCTGCCGGCCAGCGTATTATCCCATTCAACAGGCAGCAAGTTGGCTGCTTCCCTAAAATCTGCAGCCGCTTTATTGGCGCACTCCTGGTAAGACAAGCGTGGCAAAGTCAGCTTCACATCACTTGGTAAAACCTTGTCAATATACGGCAGCCCTCCAAAGTACTGGATCAGCATAAAGTGAAACCAGCCCCGGAAAAATAACAACTGCCCTTTGATGAGGTTTTTTTCTTCCTGAGTGGCGTCCGTCAGCAGGTCCATATTCTCCAGGCCAAGATTGCATTTCCGGATACCATACCATGCACCGGGCCAGAGCTTTTTGGTCATACGATCATTATTCGTACTAAAATTTCCTCCATCCATAAAACCGGCGCCCCAGCTATCATAGCCACGCTGCCATCCCCAAAAATCGCCGTTATCTACTTTTACAATGAAATGAAAAGCCTGGGAGGTCGATTGCACTTCATCATCACCCCAGTTCCATGAATTCGTCCAATAAGCATTGGTAAAATCCGGAATGCACTGGTACAATTCTTCAGTAAAGCCCTGGAAATTGAAGAAATTTTTGAATGCCTCTTCCTGGGCAACGATCGAGCCAGGCTCTCTGTCCAGGTACTTCTTGCAGGATGCCAATCCAGCAATAGCGATAACTATTCCTATTAAGAAAATAGATTTGATATAATTCTTTTTCATAATTCTGATGATAATAGTTTAGAAAAACAGGTTGAATCCCAAATTGAAACGTCGCATAGTAGGGTATGCTCCCTGGTAAGAAGCTCCACCTATATTCTGCTCGCGGTCATCCGGCATTTTTGTCCAGGTAATAAGGTTATTACCGTTTAAATAGAGCCGTATATTATCCAGTTTTGCTCTCCGTACAAAGCTCCAATTGCTGTTTCTGAAAGTATAGGCTATTTCAGCATTCTTTAAACGTACATAAGAAGCATCATAACGATTAAAATTACCTCTGAAGTATCCGGCCGGTACCGTAGACCACCTGGGTAAAGGTTGCGTAGGATTCTGATTAGCAGGTGACCAGAAAGTACCTTCATCATAAACTGTCAGGTTTTTATTATTCAGGCTGTTGAAAGCAACATCACGGTTTACGTTGTTCACACCGTAAAACTGAACAAATAAAGAGAGGTCTTTCCATTCCAATCCAAAGTTGGCATTATAGCTGTTTAAAGGCCAATCGCTGTATCCCCATGGGGCGTTATCAAAATCATCTATAACCCCATCGCCGTTGTAGTCAACAATATAAACGTTACCCGGAAGCTTGGCGGCATCATTAGTATTGTGCATGGTGCTGCCGTAAAGCGCATCCCATGTATTGTAATACCCGTTACTTACTTTTCCTCTCCAGGTTCCTACTTCGTAGCCTGCCGTTTTTTGATAAGAAGGGCGCAATAACGGATCATCTGCCTCAATAACTTTGTTCTTTGCATGCGTCATAATAAAATCAGACCAGACACGCAGATTGCGATTTAAATTTTTCCTGATATGCAGTTCAATCTCGTAACCTTTATTTTTCACCTCGCCCTGGTTAACCACGGGGGCAGCAGTTCCAAAATAGCTAGGTACCGCGCGTGCGCCACCCTGTAATAATATATTGGTACGATGATCCCAGAACAAGTCTGCTTTACCGGTAATCAGTCCTTTGAAAAGTTCAAAATCAACACCCACATTATACTTTAACGCCTCTTCCCATTGCACATTCGGATTACCTACCCTTGTTTCTCTGAACCAGGCATAGGGACTGGCTTCTGCGCCTTCATTCACTACACCCATCACAGAATTTCCTCCCTGCTGCCATTCCGTAAGATAGGCCCAGCGTCCGCCACCAACATTATCTGCTCCGGTTTTTCCGATTGAGGTACGGAATTTAAACAGGTCTATAAACTGGATATTTTCCATGAACTTCTCTTTCGATATAATCCAGTTTAAACCACCCGAAGAGAAAAAAGCGAACCGTTTATCAGCGGCAAATCTTTCAGAGCCGTTATATGCGCCATTGTATTCAACGGTGTATTTACTATCAAAAGCATAAGTAGTACGGAATACCCAGTCTTCACGATAGCTCGGTATTTCGCTGCCGGTGGCAAATTGGTTACGGTTCATCAACCCCATTAATGTAAAATTGTGCTTATTGATTCTCTTGGCATAATTCAGCTGCAGGTTGTAAAATATCCTGCGATAAGCGCCGCCGGTACCACCACCGGTTGCAGCCCATTTATCGAAAGACTGGAAGTCGAAATTTGTAGAGTTGTCATTGGCAAACCGGTACTGAACCATTCCTGTTACCGGATTGATCCATTTACGCTGCACATCATCTGCATCATTTAAGCCGCGCCCTCCTTCAGAAAAAGTATTATCAAAAGAGATGGTGCCGCTAAACTTTAAACCTTTTATCAGCATATCCAGGTTTTGCTCTAAAGTAAAATCGGTGGCTACACGGGCATTGGTATTATACTGGATACCGCTTCTGGCTAAGGCCATAGCAGAGTTCATATAAGTTGCTTCATTAGGCGCATAATAGCCCCACGACCCATCGGAATAAACCGGCAGGAAAGCCGCCGGTGAAGCAAAATAAGCAGCACTCCAGGTATTGTAATCGTTGACACCAGACCAGGGGCTTTTTCTTTGTCCGTAAGTTCCGGCCAGGTTTACTTTAAATATGGTAGTTCCCGTTAACTGGAAATCGAGATTGGTGCGAAAGTTGATCCGGTTAAACCCGTAACCAGGTTTGTATCCCCGGTTATTCTCATAAATTTTAAATATGTCTCCTTCATGCGCAAAGTCAACGCTTGAGAAATATTTTACAAACCGGGTGCCGCCCTGTATATTTAAATTGGCGTTAGATGACCATGTATGCTTTTTAAATAAAGCATCAACCCAGTCCACATTGGGATAACGCTCTGCTTCCTCCAGGTTGAGTGGATTCCGGTACTTCTGCATGATCGCATAGGGCATATAATCTGCCCAGGCCTCCGGGGCAGTGGCCAACTCGTATTCAATCACATCATTTCTTATGCGAAATGCGTCATAGGAATCCATTTTTTGGGGTAACTTGGAAGGAACTTTCATTATAGTATTTAATGTAGCCCTTATAGCAGCTTTGCCTGTCCGGCCTCTTTTTGTAGTTACCAGTATTACACCATTAGCGCCCCGTGAACCGAATACCGCGGTAGCGGATGCGTCTTTTAAAACCGTTACTGTTTCAACAGAAGCAATATCCAGATTTGCTATGGTACGTTCTACGCCATCCACGAGCACCAACGGATCCGATCCGTTCAGGCTACTTACACCACGTATGATGAACCGGGGATCTTCTTCTCCCGGCGTTCCGGTCCCCTGCGCGGTAATTAAACCGGGAAGATTACCGGTCATTGCAGCACCAAGGCTGGTTACACCGCCTGCCCGTTCCAGCTCTTTAAAACCTGTCTGGGACACAGCGGCAACATTGCCCTCTTTAGTTGTTTTACCGTAGCCAATTACAACTACATCGTCTAAAGAGGTTTGATTACCGTCGAGCGTTACGATCAGGTCTTTAAATACACCTGTAAGCGGCACCTTTTTAGTAGCATGTGTAACATGGCTTATTATTAAGGTTGCATCGGCTTTTGAAACGGAGATCGTAAATTCTCCTTTGGAATTAGAAACCACTATTGTCTGAGTTCCCTCTTCATTAATACTCGCTCCGGCAATGGGTTCATTATTTCCCGAAGCCAACACCTTACCCGTCACTGTCACCTTGGTTTGAGCAGCTGCATAACATGCGCCTATAACAATAAGCAGAAGTGTAAATAATACCTGCGTCGAAATTTTAAGTAAGGGATTTCGGCCCCAATCTCTCTGAGACGTGTTAGAATTGTATTTTTTCATATCAAATTTTGTATTGAAACATATTCTGGATATCGACATCGTTAACAAGGCCACTTATATGGGAACCAATAATTCAAGAAGAACCACTTCATTCGCGGTAAGATGGAAAAGCATGATCGTTTATTATTAATATTTTATTGAATTATTATAAACTGTTATTTACAGGCTCGTTATTACAGCCAATCCTAACTGTTTATTTCTGGTATCACAGTCTCGTTGTACCTTTCTCCTTTGAACAAGCAGCTATATCTAGCTAAAACAACCGTTACGTATAAATGTCAACAAAACAATTATACCGCTAAATTAGGGTATTTTTGTAAAAAATACAATCGATTGTATTTATTTTTAAAAAAAATTCTCTCACACCTATAAAAGTTCCCCTAAAAATAAATATTTAAATTGATTTTAAATAACTTATAAAGTATAATTATAAACATATAACCTACAAATGATAAAAACGATTGTATAAAAAACAGTAATGCTTCATAGAATATTATTGATTAACTATGGCTCGCCAACCCCACCACTGGGTAATAAGCTACCTGGCAGTTCTGATACTCTCCGTGTATCTTTCATGCATCGCACTACGCATAGTAACAGAACCATGTGCCCTCCTATGCCCCTTCTCCCGCTAGCTGGCCGGAGTTCTTTACAAACAATTAACCCCAATCTCCCGCCGAAATCAAGACCGGGATTTTATAGCAAGCATTTGTTGTTGAAAAAAAGTAAAATCGATTGCGCCTTAGGTGCCTATATTGTGACGAAGAAAGTAAATTTCTTCCTTCTGCTGCCACAATTACAGCTCATTATATTATCTGATTGAACACGATTTCTTTTAATGTTACATATCAAAAAATGATTAGAATACAGGTTTCATAAGGGTTTCAAAGCATTTCATGCTGCATTATCATATGCACGGGAACAGGAAGCGGGTACCAGTTTACAATGAAAGCGCGATACAAAATAAAAAAGCAACCGATTGCAATTACTTTTTTAATATCTTTACCAAAATCACATATTTATTGCCATATGTATAAGGGTAAAGACATTACCATGTATGATCTTGCCAAAGAGCTGAATGTTTCTGTAGCAACGGTGAGCCGAGCTTTAAAGGATGATCCTGCCGTTCATAAAAAAACAAGGAAAAGAATCATGGACCTGGCTACCGAACTGGGTTACCAGGCTAATTTATTTGCGCGCAGCCTCAGAACCAGGGAAACCAAAACAATCGGTTTTATGATTCATGAGCTCAACAGTAACTTTATTAATGCAGTGCTGGCCGGTGTAGAAAGAGTGACAGCCAGGGAAGGATACGATCTTATCATCGCCCATTCTTCTGAAAGCTTCGATAAGGAGGTTGCTAACGCCCGGAACCTCTTCCATAAACGCGTGGATGGCCTTATAGCATCCCTCGCATTTGAAACACGCAATCTCGATCATTTCAAGCAATTTACAGACCGGGGTATTCCGATAATTTTCTTCGACAGGGTAGAAAGGAATAACGATTACACTGTTGTGGTAATTGACAACTACAAATGCGGCTATGAAGCCACCAAACATTTAATTGACCAGGGCTGTAAAAGAATTGCCCACGTAACCTCCAGTCTTACCAGGAATGTATATGCAGACAGGTACCGTGGCTATAAAGATGCCTTATTCGATCACAATATACAACTGGACGAACGGCTTGTGATCATCAACGACCTGAGCGAAAATGCAGGTATTCATTCGGCAAAGCAGATTATCAAAACAAAGCCGCTTCCAGACGGCGCTTTTATCACCAATGATTTTGTTGCCGCTGCTTTTATGAAAACGCTTACAGAGCATAAGATCAGGGTACCTAGAGATATTGCGGTAGTGGGCTTTAACAACGACGCCATTGCCCATTTAATAGACCCCACCCTCACTACGATCAACTATCCGGGCATTGAGATGGGTGAAGTTGCGGCCAGGTCTGTCATTAATCATTTGAAAGGCATCAGCAATATCAACCAGATCAATACCGTTATCATCAGCTCTAAATTAGTGGTACGCCAGTCTTCCCAAAAAGCAGATCAAAAAGCCAAATCTTCCTTGGCCTTGTAATATTTATGAAAAAAAGCATTTTTACTTTTCTTATACTTTTTTCATTCATCATTTCAAAAGCGGATGATGGCTATCAGCTGTGGTTGGGATATCAAAAAGTGAATGTACCTACGCTGGCCAAGCAATACAACCGGGCCATTTCCGGTATTGTAAGTAAACGGAAATCGGCCACGTTAAAAATAGCTGAAGATGAGCTTCGCGTGGCATTGGAGAGGATGTTGGATAAAAGAGTCCCCGTCTTAAAAGCACCTGTAAATAATGCTATTTTACTCGGAACGCCTGAAAGCTCGGACGAAATAAAGGCGCTCATTGCTTCCGTTGATCTTAAGCCAGGTAACGAAGGCTTTATTATACAAAGCCGGAAGGTGAACAATGTGAATACTACCGTCATTGCTGCCCATAAAGATATAGGTGTGCTATATGGTGTGTTTGCTTTCATTCAGTTAATACAAACACATCAGCCAATCGGCAACTTATCTGTTATCAGCGTTCCGAAAATCAAACACCGGGTACTAAATCATTGGGATAACCTGAACCGAAGCGTAGAAAGAGGCTATGCGGGTATTTCGATTTGGAACTGGCACACTCTACCCGGCTATATAGATCAGCGATATACCGACTATGCCCGGGCCAATGCGTCCATTGGCATTAATGGTACTGTGCTTACTAATGTCAATGCTAATTCGCAGGTATTAACCCGCGAGTACCTGGTAAAAGTGAAAGCCCTGGCAGACGTATTCCGGCCTTATGGAATTAAAGTATACCTCACGGCTAAATTCAGCGCCCCCGTTGAGATAGGAGGTTTAAAAACAGCCGATCCTTTGAATGCAGAGGTAACCCAATGGTGGAAGAATAAATGCCGGGAAATATACAGCCTGATCCCCGACTTCGGCGGTTTCCTGGTCAAAGCAAATTCTGAGGGCCAGCCCGGGCCACAGGGTTATGGTAAAACCCATGCTGACGGCGCCAATATGTTTGCGGAAGCGCTGGAACCTTATGGCGGTATCGTTATGTGGCGTGCTTTCGTGTATGATGTGCGTGTTCAAAAAGAAGATGAACATTTTACTGAAGGCTCTGTAGGCACCCATACCCAAACTATCGCCTCCGGCGATCGCTTTAAACAGGCTTATACCGAATTCAAACCACTCGATGGCAGGTTTAAGAAGAACGTGCTGGTACAGGTAAAAAACGGGCCTATCGATTTCCAGCCAAGAGAGCCCTTCTCCCCGCTTTTTGGGTCTATGCCTCAAACGCCGCTGATGATGGAGTTCCAGATCACACAGGAATACTTAGGTCAGTCAACTACTCTGGCCTATCTCGCTCCAATGTTCAAGGAATGTCTTGACGCAGACACTTATGCCAGGGGCAAAGGTTCAACAGTAGCAAAAATTATCGACGGCAGTGTGAGTCAACATACCGTCAGTGGTATTGCCGGGGTGGCCAATATAGGTAATGAAAGAAACTGGACCGGTCATCTTTTCGGACAGGCCAACTGGTATGCGTTTGGAAGATTAGCCTGGAACTATGATCTATCTGCTGAAACGATTGCCGAAGAATGGATACGGCGAACACTCGATAACGATGAGGCCGTTATTAACCCGGTAAAAAAGATCATGCTGGCTTCAAAAGAAGCGGTGGTGAACTACATGACACCTCTTGGACTTAACCATATCATGGCAACCAGTCATCACTACGGACCCGCTCCGTGGGTGAAAGATGCAGGAAGAGCGGACTGGAACCCGGTATATTACCATAAGGCTGATTCGACTGGAATTGGTTTTAACCGAACAGAAAGCGGCAGCAACGCACTGGCTCAATATGCTCCCGAAGTACAACAGCAGTGGAGCCATATAAATTCATGCGACTACAGGTACCTGCTATGGTTTCACCATGTACCCTGGAGTTATAAAATCAACACGGGAAGAACGCTCTGGAACGAGCTATGCTACCGCTACAACTCAGGCGTAGATACCGTTAGATGGATGAGGCAAACATGGGATCGCCTGGCTAAGCTGGTAGATAAAGAAAAATTTCAACATGTAAAAATGCTATTGGGTATTCAGGAACAGGAGGCCATCTGGTGGCGCAATGCATGCCTGCTGTACTTCCAAACGTTCTCTAAAATGCCCTTTCCCCATGGTTTAGAACAACCTGATAAAGATCTTAGCTATTATCAATCATTAAAATTCCCCTTTGCCCCGGGAATAGGAGGAAATCTGTAACTATAATAACAACCGCCGAATCACCATTGAATCATTTAAAAACGACAACATATACAGCTTTACCCCGCTTCAACCAGGAAAAGTAAGAGATGAAAAGAAGTTTTTTAACCATCATTGCACTTGTTGCCTGCCTTATGATAAGGGCACAGCATTTTATCACCGAAAAAAATAACGGTTCCAGCTTTCCTGTTGCCGATGTTGTTAAAGCCACATCTATATTTGTAGATCCTGCCGACGAAAAGCTGGTACATAAAGCAGCATTGCTATTGCAACGAGATATTGAAGCGGTTACTGGTAAAAAACCTGTAATCATTAACTCATTATCCACGCCTGAGAAGCAGGTGATCATAATAGGATCGTTATCCGGTTCTGCTACCATAAAAAACCTGGCTGCCAAAAAGAAAATTGATATCCGCAACATGCGGGGCCAGTGGGAAGCGTTCTGTTTACAAACAGTTGCCAGACCTGCCGCAGGTGTGCAAAACGCGTTGGTAATAGTTGGCAGCGACCGGAGAGGAACAGCATATGGCGTGTTTGAGCTCTCAGAACAATTGGGGGTATCTCCGTGGTATTGGTGGGCCGACGTACCTGTAAAAAAGAAGGCTACCGCGTATTTCAAAAATGGCTCCTACTTCTACCCTTCGCCTTCTGTTCAGTATCGTGGTATTTTTATCAATGACGAGGAGCCTGCCTTTGGCGGGTGGGCAAGAGAAAAGTTTGGTGGGATTAACAGTAAAATGTATGAACATCTTTTTGAGTTAATACTAAGATTAAAAGGGAATTACTTATGGCCTGCCATGTGGGGAAAGGCCTTTAATGAAGATGATGAAGCTAACCCTCTACTGGCCAGCGAATTTGGCATTATAATGGGCACTTCTCATCATGAGCCTATGATGAGAGCCCAAAAAGAATGGGGCACACATCGGAAAGCATACGGCAATGCCGCCTGGAACTACCATACCAATAAAGAAGGTTTAACCAGGTTTTGGGAAGATGGTCTCCGGCGCAACAACAACTTTGATAATTTAGTTACCATCGGTATGAGAGGCGATGGAGATGAAGCGATGCACGATATGGGTAGCATGAAGGCCAACTATGAACAGCTGGAAGGCATTATCAAAGACCAAAGAAATATTATTGAAAAAGTAAGCGGAAAGCCGGCTAAGGAAACGCCACAGGTGTGGGCCCTCTATAAAGAAGTACAGGAATACTATGATATGGGCATGAAAGTACCCGATGATGTAACACTATTATTGTGCGATGATAACTGGGGAAATGTCCGTCGCCTGCCCCCTGCCAACGCTCCTAAAAGAGCAGGAGGATATGGTATTTATTACCATTTTGATTATGTTGGAGGGCCCAGAAGCTATCGCTGGCTGAATACCAACAATATTGCCCGGGTTTGGGAACAGATGAACCTTGCCTATAGCCATGGCGTAGACAAAATCTGGATTGTAAACGTTGGAGACCTTAAGCCAATGGAGCTGCCCACTTCTTTCTTTTTAGATTTTGCCTGGAACGTAAAAAAATGGAATACAGCAAACCTTGATGGCTATTACACACAATGGGCAGCCCAACAGTTTGGAAATAGCCGGGCCGAAGAAATAGGCCGGATCATGAAAAAGTATGCCGTATATTCATCAAGAAGAAAACCGGAATTATTAGAAGCGAGAACCTATAGCATAGAAAACTATGACGAAGCAAACAGGATAGCAAACGACTGGAACCAACTGCTGGAAGAAGCTGAGCAACTTTACGAAAAAGTACCGGATATATATAAAGATGCTTTCTATCAATTGGTATTACATCCTGTAAAAGCCTACGGCAATCTGCAAAATATGTACATAGCACTGGCATGGAATCAATATTATGCCAAACAAAATAATGCACTGGCCAACGGGTATGCAGACAAAGTAAAACAGTTATACATTAAAGACTCCTTGATTAATATAGAATATCACGGGTTGAATGGTGGTAAATGGAACCATATGATGGACCAGAAGCGCATTGGATATACTTCCTGGGCTGAACCACGTGTACAAAGAATGCCACAGGTGGTCTATGTAGAAAATCCGGCTTCTGACCAGGCTTTATTACCCGCCAGGTCGTCTACCACTTCTACTTCACAAATACCGGCAACAGCCAAAGGCAATATATTTTATGAGAGGGACGGTTATGTTTCTATTAACGCAGTCCATTACACGCGCAAGAAGGATATAGGAAATTCAAAATGGAAACGTATTGCCGGTATTGCCCGAGAGGGCGATGCTGTTGCATTATTTCCGGACCTGGCACAGGCCCACTTTAGCAGTATTACCCAGGCGCCTTATCTGGAATATGAAGTTTACACTTCAGGTAAAGATGATGTTGAAGTTCAGGTATTACTTTCTCCATCGCTTAACTTTAAAAATACTAAAACAGGACTACAATATGCGATACAGGTAAATGACGATACACCCCAGTATGTTTCCATCAACCCTGAAGCAGTTGATTCAAGAGCCTGGTCACAATGGGTCACCAGCAATATCATCACAAAAACCACAAAGCACAGCTTTACACGGGCCGGCAAACAAATCATCAGGATTTATACGCAGGATCCGGGAGCGGTGTTTCAGAAAATAATCATCAACCTGGGAGGCCTTAAGCCAAGCTATTTAGGCCCCGAGGAAACACTCTTTAAAAAATAACTTAATCATCAAAAAATGAGTATTTATTTAAAAAAACCAGCCACTTATTTGTTCGCAGGTGCGTGCGCAGTTTTAGCTTTAACGGGTTGCAGCTCTTCCCAAAAGACAACAGGCAACAATGTACCTTCATTAAAAGAAATTTTCAAAAACGACTTTTTAATAGGAACTGCCTTAAGCTGGCCGCAGATACAAGGTCGCGATCCGATCGCAGCTACACTGGTGCCTCAACAGTTCAATGCAGCTACTCCTGAAAACCTGATGAAGGCTGAAGAATTGCGCCCTTCCTGGGGAACATATAATTTTAACCAGGCGGATGCGCTGATCGAATATGGTAAGAAAAATAATATTGCCATTAATGCACACACACTTATCTGGCATAGCCAGATGCCGGCCTTCGCACGCCGTATACAAAGTGCCGACTCGTTGAGGACGTTTTTTAACGAACATATCAAAACAGTAGCCAGCCGGTACGCAGGCAAGGTACAATCATGGGATGTAGTAAACGAAGCACTGAATGAAGACGGCACTTTGAGGAAATCAACCTATCTTAATAAACTCGGAGACAACTATATCGTTGATGCATTTCGATTGACTGCGGAGGCTGACCCCCATAGCGATCTTTACTATAACGACTACAATAATGAACAGCCTAAAAAACGGGCAGGCTGTATAGAAATCATCAAAAAGGTTAAGGCTGCCGGCGTAAAAATAGATGGCGTTGGTATACAAGGTCACTGGCATGTGGGGAAAGTGCCTTTTAAAGAAATAGAAGAAAGCATTCAGCAGTATGCAGCACTGGGTGTAAAAGTAGCTTTTACCGAGCTGGATATAGAAGTTTTGCCACGCAACTTCTCGGGTGCTGAAGTAAGTCAGCGTATGCAATCTGATGAAAAATCTAATCCTTATGTAAACGGGCTGCCCGATGGTGTGCAAAAACAACTGGCAGACGATTACGCCAACCTGTTTAAGCTTTTCCTAAAATACCGGGATAAAATTTCCCGCGTTACCATGTGGGGGGTACACGATGGGCAAAGCTGGCTAAATGGATGGCCCATCAGGGGACGTACCAATCACCCGCTGTTATTCGACCGGCAGGGCAAACCCAAACCGGCCTTCTATAGTGTTATAGCGCTTAGAGGAAAAAAATAATCCGTTGAAGAAATAGTATAACATCTGAATTAGTCATCATTATTTAAATATCATTTATGAGATCGGGCTCCGCGAAGCTGTCAGTAATAGAAAAAATAGGTTATAGCCTGGGTGATTTAGCAGCGAACCTGGTGTTCCAGACCTTAGTAACATACCTGGCTTTCTTTTATACAGATATATACGGACTTAAGCCGGAGGATGCGTCGGTTATCACGCTGGTAGTGGGTTTAATAGCCGGGTTTGGCTTTAACCCTTTTGTAGGCGCCCTTGCAGACAGAACCCGTTCTAAATGGGGTAAATTTCGTCCATGGATTTTGTTTACTGCTGTTCCGCTGGGCATTTGTGCCTTGCTAGCTTTTAGCACGCCGGATTTCAGCTATAAAGGTAAAATGATTTATGCGGCAGCCACTTACTCCTTATTACTGCTCCTGTATGCCGCCAACAACCTGCCTTACGCGGCCTTAAGTGGCGTGATTACGGGTGATATGGGTGAAAGGAATAGTCTCTCATCCTATCGCTTTGTAGCCGTAATGCTTGCCCAGTTTTTCGTGCAGGTATTTATGCTTCCTATTATTTTATCGGCAGGACAAGGCGATAAAGCTGCCGGCATTGAGATAGTAATGACCTGGCTGGCAATCATAGGAACACTAATGCTACTGATTACTTTTTTTACCACTAAAGAACGGGTAATACCAACTGCAGAACAAGAGTCTACGCTGAAAAATGATCTGAAAGACCTGGCAGGCAACCGCCCCTGGGTGATCATGCTGTTGGTTACTACTTTGATATTTATAACACTGGCCATGAAAGGCGGCTCCTATGTATATTATTTCAACAATTATGTTGACGAAAACAGCCTGAAGCGTTTTATAGCTCCTGTTACCGGCTTTTTTAGTTCAATCGGCATGAATTTTTTTGGAGAAGATCCAAAATCTGCCGGATTTGGTCTTTTCAATGCAGGGGGTATTATTATGATGATCGTTGGTATTACCTTTTCGAAAAAACTGGCCGATAAGTATGGCAAGAGAGATGTATTCCTTGTCTCCCTGTTTACTTCCACACTATTTGTACTGTTCTTTGTTTTTTATCCGCCACAATCAGTAGGCATCATGTTTATGTCGCAAATACTGCACGGCTTTTTTTATGGCATCAGCACACCTATTCTATGGGCTATGATTGCCGATGTTGCCGACTATTCGGAGTGGAAAAATAACCGAAGAGCAACGGCGATCATTTTCTCGGCTATGATGGTTGGTTTAAAAATTGGCCTAAGCGTAGGTAGCGCCCTGGTAGCTTCAATAATCGGGCATTATGGATATATTTCCAGCGGTGGAGCACAGCTGGTAACACAACCGGAAACCGTTGCCACCGGTGCTAAAATGCTGGTAAGCGTATTTCCTGGTATTCCATTTTTACTGGCCTGCGGCTTATTGCTTTTTTACTCCATCAACAAAAAAATGGAAATACAGATAGAGACCGACCTGAAAGCAAAAAGAAATAGATCCTGATACCTGTTATAACGCAGATATCATTGTTACCTATTTACTATTCCCTATTAACCATTAACCATTAACCATTAACCATTCACCACTCCTCATCATGCCTGAAGAAAGTATACAACATATCAATTTTGACGAATTGAACCAGAAAGCCATTTCAACTCCCCTGGTCTCACATATTTATACTGCCGATCCTTCTGCTCACGTGTTTAACGGTAAAATATACATTTATCCTTCCCATGACATAGACGCAGGCGATGCCTTTGACGACCTGGGCAGCCATTTTGCCATGGAAGATTACCATGTGATATCAATGGATCATCCTGATGCCGATGCCATAGACAACGGGGTTGCCCTGCATGTGCATGATGTGCCCTGGGCTGAGAAGCAAATGTGGGCGCCAGACGCGCATGAAAAGGATGGCAGGTATTACCTGTTTTTTCCGGCAAAAGGATATGACGGCATTTTCAAAATTGGCGTAGCTATTTCCGATACTCCAACAGGTCCCTTTATACCGCAGCCCCAGGCTATCAAAGATAGCTTTTCGATTGATCCTGCAGTATACAAGGATGATGATGGAAGCTACTATATGTATTTTGGCGGCATCTGGGGCGGACAGCTACAGCGCTGGCGCACCGGCAGCTTTAATGCTACTGAACCTGAGAGTCCTTTTGCGCATTTACCTAATAACAATGAACCTGCTTTGTGCGCAAAAGTAGCCCGGCTTACAGATGATTTGCTGGAGTTTGCCGAGCCTGTTAAAGACGTTTTAATAGTTGATGAAACCGGCCGGCCCTTACTACAGGGCGATAATGAAAGACGTTTCTTTGAAGCATCTTGGATGCATAAATATAACGGAAGGTATTACTTCTCCTACTCCACCGGAGATACACATTATATCTGTTATGCAATTAGCGATAACCCTTACGGTCCATTCACTTATGCAGGACGTATTTTAAATCCTGTAGTGGGATGGACTTCTCATCACTCTATCATCGAGTATAAGGGAAACTGGTATCTGTTTTATCACGACAGCAGTTTAAGTAAGGGCATCACGCACTTACGCAGCATTAAAGTTGCAAAAATTGAATACGATGAAAATGGCTATATTAAGACCCTGGATCCGTACCGGGATCTAAACGTCTTGCCATAAAAGGAATAGCCTTACAGCAATAGACGCTTAAACAAATAACGTATTTCAATTTTGTATACGTGTAAATCAACCAGAGGACCCTATTCAGACCCCCTAGTTTATGTTTAAAATTAAAGTCAGCTGAAGGCAGGTTTTCATTCCTTTTGCATCAGAATATGCTAATACGCTTCTTAGTGCAACTTTACCGCTTCCTGGAGGGTCGGGTCTTTTATAAACCTATCCCTGCAAATATCTGAGCAAAATCCAACAACAGCGCCCTTATGACTGCATGTTACTGATGCGCGTCCATTTATATCCATACCGCACACAGGATCTTTCTGATTAACCGTTTTAATAGCCGCCGGATGTGAAGTTAATATGCTCGCCGCGGGCTGAACCCGGCGCACTGGTTGATTGATCAAATTAACGTCTACTACCCGGCAATAAATTTTATCATCCTGGCTCCAGGCTACGATAACTTTAGCGGCAGACAAGGCTTTTATAACAGGATAGGTAGCAAGAGATTTGGGACCATCAATTTCAAAGCTGTAAGTTTGTCCGTTTGTAATTTTATTCAGTACGATCCTGTTATAGTGCCTATCTCCTTCACTGCGACTTTCATTGTACACTAAGAGGCGGGTGTCTTCTGCCAAAGAGCACAGTTGTATAAACCGGCCATTCCCGCTTACAAGGCGTTTATTTAATAACTGCAGCTTGTCATCTAATATTCCATAATACACTCCTTTCCCCGAGCCGCCGGTAAACCAGGCAACATAGATATTCTTATTATCTAATGAAACAGAAGGCCCATTGTGCGGGCAGCCATCGATTACCCATCCATCTCCGCTGAATGGCACAGCCCCGGAAAAGCTCTGACCATTATTGGTGGAAGCCGCTACAGACAAGTCACGTATGGAATCATTAATAATATCGCGAAAAGCTATTGCTACCCGGCCATTGGGATGACTGCTGATCCCTATCCTGCAACATTCACACGCTACCGGGTCAATAACCTGCTCATTACCAAACTTATTTGCAACACCTGTTTTTGCAAACTTCACAGGTCTTCCTTTACCGGTTTTACTTACCGACGCATCCAGCCAGCAAGCGCCTATTTCACCATCCGCCAACCTGGTAATAGCTGCAAAAGAATGACTCTTATCCGCTGTTGTATCCTGATGCAGATATGCCGGAGCTGTCCAGCTTTTTCCTTTATCCGGTGAAATAATATATTTAATATCCCCTGCAAACCTGTTTTTTTCGCTGGGTGCGGAGGTTTCATAAACAGCAATAATTGTCCCGTCATTTTTTATTGCAAGTTTCGGCATCCCTTCTTCATGCAACGCCGCATTCTGTTCAATGGGTATGGCAATCCGTGGTAACAATGTCTCAGTCAATTCATCGAAGAAAGCCATGTAAAAATGCTTTTGTTCATTTTCTGCTTCTATTTCAGTCCAGCTGACCACGAGACGGTTATTTTCGTCGCTGGTAAAGCTTACACAGCTCGCTTTGTTTAACGAATCAGAAATAAGCAATATTTGTGATGATGCATGCTCCCTGTTATTACAACTATGGCAGGACGCCAGGATTACAATTATTACGAAAAAGATATATGGTTTCATTTGAAATTATATTTTAGTTTTAATCCGGTGTAATAATTAACGCCTGGTGAAGGGTTAAAGAACTGCGGAGGTATTCCGTTGGCATCTGCATTGTAGAGTATCAAAGACGAATACCGGACATTAAATGCGTTATTGATGCCAGCAAATATCTCGCACCCCAAAGGCCCGATGATCTTTTTGTATCCCAGCTTTATATTGAGCAGGGAGTAAGGATCCGAATAATAGGTATTGGCGTCATTTAAAGGTATTTTATCGTAATAATAGCAAACAATATTACCAAAGAAACCAGGGCGCGTGTCTATATCAACTCCGGCGGATAAACTATGTGGCACCACGCCGGTAACATGTTTGCCTGAATTATCCAAAGTAATTACAGAGGAAGAAGCCCAATCAAAGGACTGGGTTTTATAGTCGGTAAAGGTATAGTCATTGTAAGTGTAGCTTATCCAGGCTTTCATAAAAGACAAGTCTTGTAAAGGATTACTTACAGCTAAATAGGAAAGTAATGCTTCTATTCCCTTTTGGTTAGTAGCTCCTGCATTCCGATAGGCTGTAGTACCATTAGGCCTTGCTACCGGTACAATCGCGTTTTTCAGATGCATCTGGTAGGTGGTTACATCAAAATTAAAACGGCTTTTAAACGCTCCGCCTCTCACTCCCAGCTCATAGTTACGCCCATCTTCCGGTTTGATGTTCATGTTAAGCGTTCCGTCATAATTATTAATCTGCGATACAGGCGGAGGAGAATAACCGTAGCTCATACTGGCATGAACCGACACAGTTTGTGTAATTTTCTTTACAAGTCCGATCCTGGGGGAAACCCGGTCCGGGAACTTTAATAATCCGGAATAATTCACGTGCGCCGAGTCCTTGAAAAGATCCAGGATATCGTAGGATAAACGGTTGAAGCTGGCGCCGGCCGTAAGGTATATATTAAACGGGAGATCCAGCTCTGCCTGCGCAAATAATGAACTTGACTTTGACACAACAATATCATTCTGGCGCAGGTTTCCAGGTTCCGGCCAGGTACCGGGAACATCATTGATAACAGCAAATGTATTACCCAGCTGGTGCTGGTACTGATATTCTGCACCGAGACTAAAACGGCTTTTTACTTTACCCAGGTCCGCCGCATACAGGAACTTTGTTCTACCGCCATAACCTGATAAACTTTCCTTAAGGTAACCGTTGTAATATACGCCGGAACCAAAGGGGTGATCATAGGTTTGAAAATTACCGTATACGCTTGTAATGTTGGAAAACCGGCTGCTAAAATTATAGGTTTGTGACGCGCCCAATGCTGTTGCATCAAACCGCTTTACAGAAGTTTTATTATCTTTATTATACCTTACAGCTTGCCGGGGCATTGAATCCATCTGGGCCCTGGTTAACCCACCGGCAATACCGAGGCTACCCCGGGCATGTGTAACAAAAAAACTGATCTTCCTGCTTTTACCGGGAATGTACTCGGAGAAAATGTTAACCACATCCTTATTTCCCCAGTTATTTTCGCGGTATCCATCGTAGCGTTGCCTGATGATATTAGCAGCAATATTAAAATTCGTATCGGCAGCTTTATAAGATGTTTCGAGCCGGCTGAACCCATAAGATCCAGCTGTATACCCCGCTTCCAGCGTATTCTGACCTATAGCCGCTTTAGCATTTTTGATAAGCAGCACGCCACCGTTACCGGCGCCAAACATACTTCCGGATGGTCCTTTTAATATTTCTACAGAACCGATTATTGCGGGATCGAAATCGATACTTTTTTGTGCGGTACCATCCGGGGAAGATAGCGGTATATCATTCCAGTACACACGCAGGTTTCTGATTCCCCAGGGATTATTAATTAAACTTCCCCTGATGGAAATCCTGTAATTACCTGCCGTATACGCTTCCATTTTTACGCCGGGAATGGTATTCAAGGCAGCCATAACATCCATATTATCGCCACGCTGAAGCGCTGCAGCGTTCAGGATACCGATTGATCCGGCAGTTTCTAAAAGTTTGCGGTTGGTTTGATAGCCGGTAACTGAAACAGTGCTTAAATTAACGTTATTGCTTGCCAGTGTTATAGAAAGGAACGATTGATTTATTGACAATGGTACACGCCTGGCTTCATATCCGGTAAAGGAGGCCGTTACATATTTAACTCCTTTCTGAAGCTCTATGGTAAAGTTTCCATCCGCTGAAGCCATGGCCACTTTTGTTCCTGCTTTTATGGTTGCGCCGGGAAGTACTTCGCCTGTTTGCTGATCGGTTATTTTTCCCCGGATGATAGTTTGCGCACGTAAGAAGCCGGTGCATAGCATTGCTACACAGAGTATAAAAAATTTCATTTGACTGATTAAAATGTAAGAGATCGCGATCTGTTAAAGCAAAGACCTAACAAGGATTGTATTGTTGCTTACAGATCAATTCACTGACTAGCGAAAGTCAGGCTAAAACAAATAAAAGACATCAGCAAATGGCAGGCGGGCGGAACAGCAAGGATGGTTGACCTTTGGGTAAGATCGCCCTGTAGGATGGGAAAAATTGCCTGTCTACATTCTCAACAAAAGCTGGTACAATCAATTCTGTTACAGGTGGCAGTACTTCAGATTTGGCAGCCAACTTCAATTCAGGGGCACTACCGCGCTCTTTTTCCTGTTGCTCCCTGATTTTTTTCATCAGTTGGCATTTCCCGTTACAATGCATCTGGGGCAGGGCTTTGTTTTCGCATCGGGCCATATATTCCTTTTTCTCAACCAGGTACCCCAGATAATACCAGTACTGGTTGAAGCTTTGTCCAAGGAAAGCAAAAATCAATATCGCTGCTACTATCTTTTGCAAAGTGCGGCGAAGATAAGTAAAAGTTTATATCAACTTAATCCATGTAATACCTTCTATTTTTATCCTGCCCCCCGGGTTTAATTCCACCCATCTCTTGTACAAGCATAAGGTAAATGGAGCAGAGCTGGTATGCTGTTGTTTTAAAACGGCCGATCACTGTTGACACTAAAAGATCGACTTCTTCAGATAGCCATTAGTTGCGTTCATATCCCCTACTTACATTAAGATCGATCGGGAGAAAAAAAATGAAAAAGATTGCTGCCCCTTACGGGGTACCGATGTAATATTTCGTACTACTATTTTAATCTCTAACTGTAAATCGAAAAAGATGTTACAAAGACGCATGATTTATGGCATGTTTACATTGCTTCTCGTTGTCACGACGTTGCTGGGGTACGCACAGACGCGCCTCTCTGACGTTACCGGCCTGGTCAATGATGATAAAGGTGTTCCCCTGTCAAGTGTAACCGTTAGTCTGCTTCAAAACGAGAAGACTATACAAACCACAATAACGGATAGTATGGGAGTTTTTAGCTTCCATGGCCTCAATCCGGGAATCTACAGCTTTTCTTTCTCCAGAGTTGGTTTTGAGCCGCAAACGTTGACGGGCTATCAGTTTTCATCAGGGAAGACAAGCTCAGTACTCATCAATATGGTAGCCCTTGAAAACGCACTTAACGAAGTAGTGGTGGTAGGTTATGGTACCCAGAAAAAAGAGCACCTTACAGGGGCTGTAGCCTCTGTAAAAATGGATGATGTATTGCGCGACCGGCCCCTGACCAGTACTTCTCAGGCATTGCAGGGAGCTGTTCCCGGCCTGCAAATCACCTATGGTTCGGGGCAACCGGGATCCGGAACGAGCATTAATATCAGGGGGTATACCACCCTGTTTGGTAATACCACGCCGCTTGTTATCGTAGACAACGTGCCCATGGATATTGACGATGTAAATCCTGCTGATATCGAGAATGTAACCGTATTAAAAGATGCCTCTGCAGCGGCCATTTACGGGGGACGTGCGGCATTCGGGGTAATCGTTATCACAACAAAAAAAGGTGTAAGAAATCAAAAGCCGAGATTTCAGTATTCGAATAACCTGGCAGTGTCCCGGGCCAGTACTTTGCCCAAAAAAGTCAGCCCCCTGCAGTTGGTCAGCGCGTTAAATGATTTTGGCACCACTAATTACTGGGCAGGGCAGGATGTTAAAACCTGGCTGGAACAATTGAACGCCTATCAAAGTAATCCTTCGCAATTTCCTGACGGCTTCACCACCGTTAACAGTGTCAGATATCCGCTGGCTCAAACCGATTTGTATGGAGCACTGTTCGAAGGTGGTTTTGAGCAACTCCACAACCTATCCTTCAGCGGGGGTACCGAAAAAACCAACTACCGTACTTCACTGGCCTACACCAACCAGGATGGTATTGTGACAGGTAAGAACGATACTTATAAAAGATACAATTTCAATACTTACCTGAGTACGGCCTTAACAAGAGCATTAACAGCCAGTGTCAGTGTTTTTTACAATAATGACCTCAGGAATAGTCCGCTGAATTACGGCTCAATATTCCGCAACGTAGTGTATAATGGCTCTTACGTACCTACCGGCTTCGGAACGTTACCGGGCACCAATGAATCGTTGCCGTATTCGAGCCCTGACAACCTCGCCACAATGGAAACGCCCCAGGAAGATAAATCCAACAATCTCCGTTTATTTGGAAAGCTGGAGTTTGCACCGGTTAAAGGTTTTAAAATTACAGGAGAATATACCTTTACTCAAAATAACAACTCGATTATAGAAATAAGAAACGCTAACCGTTACGTTGATCCTACAACATTCCAGCTCAATATTACCAATCCAACATCCTCCTATTATAAATATACCTCTGCAACTAATGTAAATGCCCTGAACCTTTATGCGAGTTATAATCTGGCTGTTTCGGGCGGGCATAATTTCGCAGTGGTAGCGGGAACTAACCAGGAGGCCTATAAACAGAGCGGATATTTTGCAAGAAGAGAGGGAATTATCACATCTGTAGTACCATCGCTTTCTACCAGTACAGGCACTGCAACCAATGACGACGATTTCAATGAATATGGGCTATCAGGTTATTTTTACCGGTTTAATTATGCCTTCAAAAACCGGTACTTATTGGAACTGACCGGTCGCTACGATGGATCGTCCCGTTTTCCCGAAGAAGATCGTTTCGGATTTTTTCCCGGCGCCTCGGCCGGATGGGTGTTGACAGAAGAACCCTGGTTACAAAAAGTAAAAAATGCCTTTTCTCAAATTAAATTAAGAGCGTCATATGGGGAAATTGGCAATCAGGTAACAGTGTTTGATGGCTCAGCAGTTCCCGACTACTACCCTGCCATTCCAGGGTTAACAGTAGGCAATGCCAACTGGATTGATCCTTCTACAGGAATACGCTATATCACGCTGCAATCTCCAAGGCTGGTGAGCAGTTCTTTTACCTGGGAGCGGATCAGCACGTATGATGCCGGTATAGAATTTTCAACATTGAGAAGCAGGCTGTCCGGCACCTTTGACCTCTATAAAGAAGAAACCAAGGGCATGCTTGTGGCGGGTTCCTCCTTACCTGCTGTTTTAGGCACAGCGCCACCTAAGCAAAACAGGGCAGATCTGAAAGTTAATGGCTGGGACATGAGCCTGACCTGGAAAGACAGGGCAGGTAAAGACTTTAGCTATTCACTGGGCATCAATTTGATGGGAAGGCAGGCTCCTCTGATCACCAAGTATAACAATCCTAATAAATTATTGAGTGATTTTTATGAAGGGCAAAGAGTCAATGAAATATGGGGCTATACCACCTATGGCTATTACACACCAGATAACTTCGTAAGCGGAGCATTAGACGCTAACCAGGTCAATAACAGAACGATAGCAGCCAATCGCGGATTGCTACCCGGAATAGCCGGCTTCCAGGGTGTTTTCCAAAATCCGGGGGATATCCGGTTTGTTGACAGGAACGGAGATTCTGTTATTAATGCGGGCGCCAATACTGTAGGCGATCCGGGTGACAGAATGATTATTGGTAATAGTACGCGCCGCCTTCAATATGGTATTAACGGCAGTATTTCTTATAAAAATTTTGATCTGTCCTTCTTTTTACAGGGAATCGGGAATAGAGATGTATGGATTAGTAATGCGGTATTCTGGCCATATCTTGAGCAGTTTGCAGGACTTTTTGAGCACCAGTTAGACTACTGGACAGTAACGAATACAAACGCATATTACCCACGCATGTATGGCAATGCATCCGGCAACACGGGTACCAGCCGAAATGTACAAACCAAGTATCTATCTAACGGAGCCTATTTTAGGGTGAAGAACATAGGCGCCGGGTATAGCTTACCTCAACGATGGTTACAAAAAATTAAACTCACGCAGGCGCGATTATTCTTTTCGGGAGAAAATCTTTTCACTTTCGACCACCTGCCTGAGGGACTCGACCCTGAGGCCAGTGATTTAGGAAGTGGAGGTATTTATCCCTTCCTGAAAAAATTCAGCTTCGGAATAAATATCAGTTTTTAATAATCATCGAGAGACATAAACAGATAATGATACAGAGCCTGATACCTCGCCTCTCAAAGAATATAGCAGGCAAGGCTTGATCACACATCTACTAAAACAAAAAGATAAAATGATGAAATCGTTTTTAAATTTGTCAATAGCGGCCTCGGTTTTAATAATAGCTCCGGGTTGTGCAAAAACATTGCTTCCTAAAGACCAGTTATCCGTGAATACAACTTTTGTTTCGTATGACGGATTTAGAACTTACGCCTGGAAATTCTATAGCGTATTTCCGGGATATGATGGTTCAGCTCCTAACTCTGAATTCAATGGAGATCTTTTTTTAAATGCCAACCCTAATGGTCAGTCGGCCTGGGTGGCTCAAACCATTACCATTCCCTCTACCGACGCCACTTACACCGGGAGCTATACCAATATCAGGGACATTAATATTATGTTGGATAACATTGATAAATCCCAGTTAACGGATGCAGACAAAGCACATTGGAGAGGCGTAGGCTATTTTTTCCGCGCATTTAATTATGCCAACCTGGTAAACCGCTTTGGAGACGTACAATATATTGATCGTGCTTTAAATGATGCAGATAGTGCTTTATATACAGCACGGGCTTCACGGGACGAGGTAGCGCAGCATATTCTCGACGACCTGAAATACGCCGAACAAAATATAAAAGCAAACGGCGACGGTGCCAACACAGTAAACAAGTATGTAGTTCAGGCCTTTATTTCACGTTTCGGATTAAGAGAGGGCACCTGGCGTAAATATCACGGCCTGGCCAATGCAAAGGTATATTTAGAGGCCAGTGTTGCGGCGTCGGAAAAATTAATGACAGCATTTCCCAACCTGTCTGCAAATTATGATGATGATTTCAATAGCGAATCGCTGGCAGGCGTTGCGGGTATCATCCTGTACAAACAATATGTAGCCAACCAGATTATGCATGCGCTATCATCTTCCGGGCGTAATTCATCGGGCAGATGGGATCTTACAAAAGCAGCAGCGGATATGTATCTACTTAAAGACGGGCAACCTCGCTTTACCAGTCCCCTGTTTACAAATGACAAGACTCCAAACGAAGAATTTAAAAATCGTGACCTGCGTTTATATTTCACAGTGCCTCCACCCTATAAAGTTAATACTACACCGCCAAGCCAGGTATTCACCTATACGAACGTACCTGAAGATACCATGTACTTTGCCCTTATGAACAGGATATCGAATACTCAGAGAAAAACACTTCCCACAATAAACTGGAATGGATTTGTAGTAAGGCAGGAACCGCACTATCAGGACTTTCAGAATGGCCAACCCTATTGCGTTACCTACACCGGCTATAGATTCTACAAATATGTGAACCACATGGTGAAAGATCAACAAAGCGCTGATATCAATGATTGCCCGGTTTTCAGGATGGGAGAAATTTTGATGAACTATGCCGAAGCCCAATTTGAGCTTGGACAATTTTCCCAGGCTATAGCCAACGCCACCATCAATAAAACAAGAGCACGGGGAGAAGTGGCGCCACTCAATATATCAGCCATACCTAATGATCCAACCCGTGACCCCGCTGTAGACCCCATACTTTGGGAAATTCGCAGAGAAAGAGCCGTGGAGCTGATGGGTGAAGGTTTTAGGTTTGATGATTTGAGAAGATGGAAAAAAATGGATTACCTGACCAGGCGTAAGTTAGGCCGATGGATCAAAAAGGGCACCGACGTACCGGCTAATTCAATAATCCCCATCCAAAACGGGTCCTCCGAAGGCTATATCAGCTATGAGCCACAGCCACCGGCTACTGTTCCCGATTATTATTATTTATATCCTATACCTACCAATGAAATTGGTTTGAATCCGAAGATTACGCAAAACCCGGGATGGACTAACAAGTAGGACGAACCGGGCGGGCAAGGCAACAGATTTTTTGCCTGTATTAAAAGGCCAGACAGTTATTAAAAACCGTATGCAATAAATTGAGGTACTCTATTCGTTTGAGAATTTGCGCATTCGATTGCACACATCTTCTTTATGCAAAAAGAGCAGCTGGATTAAATATTACATTTGTAGTATTGCCTCCGCAATATATTTTGAAGGATAATGAGGCATTTAAAAACTGCTTTGTTTGTATATGGAAAATAGTACTGAATTGATGGACGAAAGTCTTTTTCGACAGGTGTTTTATAACTATAGCAAAAAGCTTTATTATTATATTCTTTCGAAAACAAACTCTCAGCACCTGGCCAACGAGGTTACACAAATCACGTTCATTAAGTTGTGGAAATATCGTCAGAACCTTAATAGAGAGGTTTCAATTTCCACACAAATCTTTCAGATTGCAAAAACCACGCTGATAGACGAGCAACGTAAGGAAGGAAGGCTTCAATTAAATCTGAAAAAATTAATTATCAAACAAAATTTATTTGATAGCAACAATGGCGATAACACCTACAACAAGTTGAACTTAAAAGATACACAAAGGATGTTTAATGATGCACTCGAACAATTACCACCCACCAGAAGAAAGGTTTTACAGCTAAGCCGTAATGAAGAGTTGACACATAAGGAGATCTCAGACAAGCTGAGCATTTCTGTCAAAACCGTTGAGAAACATATTCAGCTCGCACTTCGTGCGATCAAACCGATTTTGAAAGAAATATAGCAAACACATTAAAAGATTATATATGGAGCAACAGTGCAGGAATATAAATAACTGGCTACGAGGCATCGTATTAACAGTTTTAATACCAGGACTTGCTTTAACTGTAAATGCTCAAAAGAGTTCAAAACAGCCTAACATACTATTTATTCTGGTAGACGACCTGGGGTATGGTGATGTGGGGATCTTTAACCAAAATGCCCGGAAAGCCAAAGGCCAGCCTTATTTAGTTACTCCGTCACTGGACAAAATGGCTGCCAATGGAGCAACCATGATGCAACAGTATGTAAATGCACCGGTATGCGCACCCTCCCGCTCTTCTTTTTTAAGCGGGGTTACGCAAGGCCACTCAAACGTAAGGAATAACCAGTTTGACAAAGCATTGGAAGATAACCACACAATGGCATCTACATTAAAAGCTGCAGGATATACAACGGTAGCGATCGGGAAGTGGGGTTTACAGGGATTAAGTGAACCGTGGGAAGCTCATCCGCTCAAAAGAGGTTTCGACAGCTATTTTGGCTATATAAGGCACGCCGATGGCCATGAGCATTATCCCAAAGAAGGATTATACAGAAAAAGTAAGGAAGTTTACGATAACACCACCAATATCACACCTTTGCTCGACAAATGTTATACCGGGGACCTGTGGACCGCTAAAGCAAAGCATTGGATTACAGAAATGGTAAAAACAAATAGAGATCAACCGTTTTTTATGTACCTGGCATACGATACACCGCATGCCACTATAGAACTACCGACGCAGGAATACCCAGAAGGAAGCGGATTGAATGGAGGCTTGCAATGGCTGGGAATACCGGGAAAAATGATCAACACAGCATCAGGCGATATCGATTCATGGATGCACCCGCTTTTCAAAAATGCGATGTATATCGATGCATCTACAGGTGAACGTAAACCATGGAAAAATGTGCATAAACGATATGCCACTATGGTGCAAAGATTGGATCAGGAAATAGGTGATTTACTTCAATTACTCAAGGATCTGCATATTGATGAGCATACAATCGTAGTCTTTGCATCGGACAATGGTCCTTCGGCGGAGTCTTATCTCGCTGAAAACTATACGCCTCAATTTTTTGATGGTTACGGGCCTTTTGACGGTATTAAAAGAGATACATGGGAAGGTGGTTTGAGAACGCCTACCATTATACAGTGGCCCGGCACCATTCCTGCCGGCAGGAAAGTACATCAGCCTTCTATGCTTTCAGATTGGCTGCCTACTTTTTTGCAGGCCGCCGGGGTAGCTTCGCCTGCACGTATGGATGGCGTTTCGCTATTACCGGCGCTAACCGGTACTGGCAAGCAGCAACAAGGTTTGGTCTACATTGAATACTATGAAAACGGGCGAACTCCGAATTATCAGGAATTTGAGCCAACCCGTACCAATAAAGTTCGTAATCAGATGCAAACCATTCGCTCCGGCAACTTTGTAGGAGTGCGGTATGATATTAAAGGTAGTGACGATGATTTTGAAATTTATAATGTAATGAAGGATCCGAAGCAAAGCAGTAATCTTGCCGCCTATATGCCCGGCTTACAGTCTGAACTGAAGGCCAGAGCTTTACAGGCACGCATACCAGACATGAGCGCTCCGCGACCATACGATACAGCCATGATACCCGCCCTCACCCGAAAACCAGCAAAGCCCAACCAATTGCAGTACAAATTGTTTAAAGGAAATTTTCCATGGGTACCGTCAACATACAATCTCAAACCTCTTAAAGAAGGATTTGCCACGACCATTGATAATAATATTTTTTTGCAACACAAGGATGCTACGGTTATTCAATATAAAGGCTTTATCAATGTGAGGAAAGACGGTCCTTATACATTTTATTTACGTTGTAATGGCAATGCATTTCTGAGAATACATGACGCGGCCGCTATAGATGCAGATAAAGGATATCAATCGGGAACGGAACTAAGCCGTACCATGAACCTCAAAGCGGGTTTACACCCATTTACTTTAACCTATAAAAATCAACCAGTGAAAGCTAATATTGAATTTTCGTGGTCTGGTAATAACTTTGAAAAAACGGCGTTTAAATGCAACGACTAAGGCCATAGCAGAAAGTTCTATTTATTCTCAATGAAAAAAGCGAAAAGCACAGACAAGCCACCTCCAGCCACCGACGGTAAGCATGAACCTTTTTCAAACGAGGAATGGGAATCATTTGAGGTAAACGAATCATTCAACGAAGGACACCCGGATGCAGAAAAATTTATTTTACAAGTTTGCCGGGAAGATTCGGGAAAGCATCGGCGGACACGGCTTCTTACAGCACTAAAAGTAGCCGCCGTTATTTTATGTATTGTGAGTGGTATTTCCATTTATCTTATCCGATCAACTTCCCGGCCGGTTTTGAGCACGGTGCCTGATACCTTAGCCAACGGGGCAGAGTTGGCAGAGATTATAAACACAACCCCGATCTCAAAGCACGTTATCTTACCCGACAGTTCAGTTGCTATTCTTTCACCCGGAGCAAAGCTGATCTTCCCGAAAGGGTTTACAACCAATAGCAGGGACATTAAATTAACAGGCGAGGCCTTATTTAAAGTTTTTAAAGATACCCGCCGGCCCTTTACCGTTTTTTGCGGTAATGTAGCTACTACTGCGCTCGGCACCATCTTCAAGGTTTCACAACGTACCGTTACAAGCGAAACCATTGTATCGTTGCTGGAGGGAAAAATTGTGGTTCAGTCTAAAGACAGTGCTTCAGATAAAAAAAGTTATTATCTATTACCCGGCAATCAGATAGCCTATAATCATTTGCGAAAGTCATTTACGTACTTAACTACAGAAGATCAAAGACCTGGCGATAAAAATGTCTATGCCACTGCTGAGCCTGACGGGAATATAAGTACAGGTCGTATGGCAGATGCCGGCAACGGGCAAACAGTTTCAAAAACTGCAGAAAAATCTGCCTTCACTTTCAAGAACCAACCATTAACATCTGTTCTTGATCATTTGGCTCAGCATCATAAGGTAGAGATAATTTATCCAACCGATAAAGTTGCAACGATCAACTTTATTGGTTCCTTCAGTAAAAACACTGAAGTCAGAAAAGTCTTAAAAGATATTGCTTTGATGAACAATCTTTCATTAACGGTTGATTCCGTTAATAACAGGTATATATTGAGATAATGTCACGACATACCTGCCTGCCCTAAAATTACTGGACAGCAATTCTTCAGATTCGTTTTAATATGATAAGAGCTTTGACACCCCTGATCACTTTAAGATATGGAGTTACACCAAACTGTTTAACTAATACTATTTTCAAAAAGTTTCCGATACCAGGATGCAGGATATGTTTCCATTGCTGAAGCCATGTCATGCATCCTAAAAAGATGATGCTCTTAATATCAATAATGTTTAGCGCTGAGCTGCCTGTTAAGAGACGGGAATAAAATAGAAGCTGTATTTTTATAACAACAATTAACCAGTGATCGTGGACAGGGCAAACAAACATCGGCTACCGACGAATCTCAGTCAGAACAGCAGACTACCCATCCGGGTGGTGTCTCCGGCGTTTGGGCACTTATCAGAAGAAGCGTCTAAAAATTATCAAGGCAGCCAGCGGCTATCCTACTATTTCTTCCTGTTCGTCTTTGAAGGTTCTTGTCAATATAAAGTTGACGGGGAAAAATTCGCAGTGAGAAAGAATGAACTGCTGTTCTCGCTGCCCCACCAGTTTCAGGAGCTTCCTTCTAACTTACATGGAAGGGATTATTATAAGCTTGGCTTTGACGATGAATGTCTTTACCGGCTGCCGGGGAAATTTCCATTCCTATTAAATCCCCTCGGCCAGCAAAAGATCAGTTTCTTGCCCGGCACTGCAAACCGGTTGCGGGCCATATTTCAAATCCTTACAGATTTGCTGCGTACCACTGATGGCGATCCCGACCTTATTTTAGCATACCTCAACAGCTTGCTCACAGAAATCAATTCAGCCTATTTCAGGTCGCAAAAGAAGCCAACCGGTGAAGAAATAGATAAATTCATCGAGTTCAAGGCGTTTGTTGAATCCAATTTTGCCAGTCAGCCTGCCATCACCACCATTGCAGAGAAAATGGCGCTCGGCGACGACTCTTTATATCGTATTGTAAAAAAATACTCGGGCCTTTCGCCGAAGGAGTTTATGACCCAACGCCTGATATTGGAGGCGATGCGCCGGGTACACTACGGTCAGAATACTTCTGTGAAGGAATTGGCCTATGAGCTGGGTTTTAACGACCCCGGCTATTTCTCCCGGTTGTTTAAGAAATTCACTGGCAAGACGGTGGCAGCCTTTCACCGGGATTTGTCCGCATAAAAACGGTTTTTGTGCGGGCTCTGCCAACCGAATAATCAGACATTTATGTTCATAAAAATCTTACAATTATGAACAGACAATCTGGTAAAATTCTGGTGACAGGCGCAACGGGCCTTGTTGGGTCGCGGTTACTGCGCAGACTGGTAGATTCAGGCTATGCCTGCACCGCATTAGTGCGTGGAAAGGACGTTGTAGCGGGGGCAGTAGCTATTGAAGGCGACCTCTTTGATGCGGCAAGCCTGGAACAAGCGGTGAAAGACACAACGGCGATCATTCACCTTGCAGCCGTGTTCCGCTCAGCTGACACCGACCTGATCTGGAAGAGCAACCTGGATGGAACACGCAACCTGGTCGATGCGGTAAAGAAAAATGCACCCGGCTTGCGCTTTATTATGGCAAGTACCAGCCACGTGTACAATATGGACAATCCGCATCCCGGCCGGGAAGACGATGCGCTCAACCCGCAACACGCCTATCCTGCCAGCAAAGTCGCGGCTGAAAATGTGCTGCGTGAGAGCGGGTTGAAATGGGCCGTTTTGCGCTTCCCGTTTGTATACGGCGATGGCGACGGCCACCTGGAAGAACTTCCCAAGCATGTAGCGGCAGCTAATTTTCATCCGGCGATGAGGATGAGCACCATCCATCACCGCGACATCTACACTGCAATGAAAATGGCGCTGGACGGTATGCTGGATGGCCGCATCATCAATATATCCGATGAAGCGCCAACGTCACTCTATGAGCTTTCAAAAATTATCGGGCAACCTATGACGTCATCATCCGGTCCCCTTGCAAATCCCTGGTATCTCCATGCAGACAGTTCACTCGCGCGAAGCTTAGGCTTTCAGCCGTCGGTAAGGACAGTGTACCAGGCGATTGAAGAAAAAATACTCTAGCAACCAGCCCTACTTAAAGTCTAAATAATAGCATTCCTTGATTTGCATACAAGCTTCGGGGGTTTGCATACATGTGCGCGATTTTGCTTACCGACCTTTGGCTTATGGAAATAAAACAAATTGCATTGGGCAGCCAGGGATTGGTTGTGCCGGTGATCGGCCTGGGCTGCATGGGTATGACAGGCTTTGGAGAGGGACATATGTATGGCCCCGCGGATGAGCAGGAAGCCATTGCGACGATTCACCGTTCGCTCGAATTGGGCGGTAATTTTCTGGATACAGCCGACCTGTACGGGCCGCTGAAAAATGAGCAGCTCATTGCTAAGGCAATCAGCGGTAAACGCGATCAGGTTATTTTGGCGACCAAGTTTGGCTGGGAAATAGATGACAACAATAAAGTGACCTGGGCCATTAATGGCAAAAAAGACTATGTAAAGAAATCATTAGAGCGTTCGCTAAGGAACCTCAATACGGATTATATCGATCTGTATTACCTGCACCGCCTGGATAAAAATACACCTATCGAGGAAACAGTTGAAGCTATGGCAGGGCTGGTCAGGGAAGGCAAGGTTGGTTATATCGGCCTGTCCGAAGTATCGTCTGAAACCGTTAAGCGGGCGCATGCCGTTCACCCAATCACCGCAGTACAAAGCGAGTACTCTTTATTTGAACGAACTGTGGAAGAGCGTGGGGTGTTGGCGACATTAAATGAACTGGGTATCGGGTTTGTTGCTTACTCTCCATTAGGCCGGGGTTTTCTATCAGGACAGATCAAAAGCATCGATGATCTGCCGGAGAACGATTTCCGCAGGGCGATCCCACGTTTCCAGGGCGAAATGTTTTATAAGAATATTGAACTGGTGAAGGCAATTGAAGCGATGGCCGAAGCAAAGAACGTCACTTCTTCGCAGCTGGCTTTAGCCTGGATCATTAGCAAAGGGATTGTGCCGATCCCCGGAACGAAACGCAGGAAGTACCTGGAGCAAAACCTTGCCGCGACTGCCATTGCGTTGACAGAGACAGACCTGTACCAACTGGAAAGCATCGTGCCTTTGGGTACAGACACAGGCGCACCTTATGACGAGTTCAGTATGGGCTTAATTGATTAATTTTATTTATGAATGCTATTAACTCCATATCAGAATTTCACCGGTTGCTGTCATTGCCCCAACCCGGTCACCCGCTGGTGAGCGTGATTAACCTGGCGGAAAGTATTTTTTTAGAAGACGAAATATGGAAAGGGTTCGTTAACCGCTTTTATTGCGTAGCGCTCAAGCGGGAAGCCAAAGGCAAGATCCGGTACGGGCAGCAGCATTATGATTACGACAAAGGCGTATTGAGTTTTACCGCGCCTAACCAGGTACAGCAACTGGACCTGCAAAATATGGAGTGCGGGTCTGGTTATCTTTTGATCTTTCACCCGGACTTTCTGTTACAGCATCCGCTGGCCAACAATATTCACCAATATGGATTTTTCGACTACGCGGTCAACGAAGCGCTGCACCTATCGGCCGAGGAAGAAGATGACATGATCACGATCCTCCATAAAATTGATAAGGAGTGCCGGTATATTGATAAGTATACCCAGGATATCATTCTGACGCAGATCGAGAGCCTGCTGAAATACTCTAACCGATTTTATGAGCGACAGTTTCTTACGCGCAAAAATAATAATTCGGCCCTGCTTACCCGGTTCGAGCAGTTGATCGACGCCTACTATAACAACGATGTACCCGGCTTGCTCACGGTACAATATATTGCTGAACGGATGAATCTTTCTCCAAACTACCTGAGTGATTTGCTTCGGGTTCATACCGGGCAGAACACGCAGCAACATATTCATGAGAAACTGATCGCAAAAGCCAAAGAAAAGCTCTCCACCACCAGTCTTTCTGTCAGCGAGATTGCGTATGCCCTCGGTTTTGAGCATGC